>Ga0310344_10002227_pt1 | contig 14616 bp, 15 predicted proteins | sample HC15DNA20200_MG_FD_203801 | JGI IMG/M metagenome (GOLD analysis project Ga0310344, IMG submission 203801) | Marine microbial communities from station ALOHA, North Pacific Subtropical Gyre - HC15-DNA-20-200_MG | ecosystem: Environmental > Aquatic > Marine > Oceanic | place: Pacific Ocean: North... | reverse complement strand
GATAATGAAATATTATCAAGAATGAGATTTTTGTTACGAATTACATTAATGCCTTTCAGTTCGAGAATTTTTGTCATTCTAATCAGCTATTAACTTTTTCAAATGTTTTATTAATATTTAATAGTTATTAACTAAGAAATGTGTATTATTACTTATGCCAATAGTAAGTATCTCATTGACTAACGATTTTCTTAAAGAAATGGATCAACTCCAAAATTCAGAAGGATTCTCTGGAAGATCAGAGCTGATTCGTGCAGGAATTCGTTCATTGATGAATCAAAAAATTGATAGAGAAAATCTTGTAGGAAATATGCAGTGTGTTTTATTGATTACGCACGAAGAAGGAGAAGAACATTCTGTTACAGATGTTAAACATGAATTTGATAAAATTACAAAAACGAGTTTGCATTATAAATTAGATGCAAAAAAGTGTGTAGACTTATTAATTGTTGATGGAAGTGCTAAAGACGTTAAGGAATTAATGCGTAGGTTCCAAGTTTCTGGCGAAGTTGATAATATTAAATTAGTTAAAACATAAAAAAAAATAATTTTTATCAGATCTAAAATGAAAACAAAGGAGATTGCATTCATCTCAGTTTTTACAGCGATAATAGTAGCTTCAAATTACGCTCTAATTGCATTTCCACAGATAAAATTGATGGATAGTTTAGTTTTTTTGTCTGGATATTTATTTGGATTTCCTGTAGCGGCATCTATTGCAATATTGTCTTGGTTGGTTTATGGTTCAATAAATCCTTTAGGTGGAGCTGGTTTTCCTTTGATTATTGCATTAATGACAGGAGAAATGGTATTTGGGATTTTTGGTGTGTTGTGTAAACGCGTTTTTATTATCGAAGATAAATTTTTAAAAAGTCCATTAGAAACAACATTAGTTTTAGGAGCTTTTGGAGTAACTGGTGCATTCATTTATGATATTTGGACGAATTCGATTGAAGGTCTTTTAATTTACCAAACTTTGGATGGAATGATATTGAGAATCGTTGCAGGTATTCCGTTTTCGATAATTCATCAGATAGCGAATTTTGCAATGTTTTCTATCCTAGTGCCAATATTTATATATATGGTGACTAAAAATATATCATCAAAATGAGTACGAATAAATCGTTAATACTAGTTCTTTCTGCATTTGCTGTTCTATCATTTTCGGGTGCTTTGTACATGTATAATGAATACAGGGTTCTTGATCAGAATTATCAAGCAATTCAGGAAAATATCGATAATGTTTCAATAAACATTGATTTTATAGTGGATTTTGGTAATGGAACGATAATATATTTCAATCAAACACGAGTTCCAGTTGGTTTTAGTATGTATGATTCTACAGAATTCATAATCGGAGAAGAAAATATCGATTCAATATATTATAGTGATTTTAACGCTTATTTTGTTAATTCGTTGTTAGGAACTGGAAATAATCCAGATTATGCCTGGTCTGCATGGCAGTACCAACAAGATTGGAAATTATTGGAGATTGGTTCAAATTTATTTATTCCAAAGGATGGACAAACAATAGCTTGGTATTATCAAGAAGTTAATGAGTTTGGGTCAGGTAATCCAAACTAAACTTGATCAAAGAATTTCTTTTTTATGACGGTTTTTCCTGAACTGTCATGAATACTACGGTGTACAGAATCGGTTTGTTTTTCTATTTCCCTGGCTTCGTCTGCTAATTTAGCAGCTTGTCGAATTAGTTCGTGTGAAGCACTAACAGTTAGTAAACGACGTTTCCGATCTTTTTCTTTGTATGCGCCTTCTGCTGACAATCTTGCAACCAAACGTGCAATTTCATAGCTTGCAAGTGCTTTTGCCTGGGAATATGGATTAGTCAACCCAGAATTAGATATAGCAGTATGTTTACCGATGACTAGTTTAGGAAGTGTAATAGATTGGGAGTTATTTATTTGTCCAATGACTTTATCTATTTCATTGACAAGTGTTTGAAGAGCTCCAGTTATTGACAGAACTTTTAAAACGTCGCTGTTGAAGTTTGACATTTCTATTGGATCTAAGAATTCCTTATGAATGCCAATCAATGGATCGCCTTGAATAAAGATATAACCAATTTTGTCTACCAGTTCATCTTTAATTTTCGAAGCAGGGCTATCAGAAATTAGGATTGTTGGTTTTATCTTTCCAAGATTGAGTGCTAGGTTTTTGGGTGCGTCTAGTGAAGCATTAGGACTGACAACAATATACAAATCAGTATCTAAAGAACTAGATAGTTGTTCGACTTCCTGAGCTTCAATCGATGACATTTTTGAACCTGATGTAACAGAGCGTACAGAAATGTCTTTACGTGATGCTCGTTCGTCTAATAGCGATTCAATCAGAGTGGTAACTCCAAGAAATCCTGTCTTAACCACAGTTATGTTTACTGTCATTTGTTTTTTAATAAGAGATAGAACTATAAGAACATCATTATTAGAATCTATTGTAATACATGACGGTTGTAGATGGTAGAAATATTGCTTTAGAGATATTGGACAATTGCAAGCGTAGAATTTCACTACTAAATGAAAGTGGTAAGATTCCATATATTGAAATAATTCTTGTAGGTGAAGATCAAGAATCTGAGAGATATGTAGGCATGAAATTAAAGAAGATTAAAGATGTTGGAGCAAATGGTCAAATACGAAAAATTGAGGAAGATGTATCTAATGATGATTTGATTAAGATTATTGATGGATTGAATTCAGACGATAAGGTAAACGGAATATTGATTCAGTTGCCGTTGCCCGATGGATTTGAAACGGAGAAAATTCTTTCAAGAATTGCTTTAGAAAAAGACGTTGATGCATTAAATCCAACAACATTAAAAAAGATAGACGATGGCGAAGAATCTTATTTTCCTGCAGGCGTAGGAGCGGTTTTAGAAATCTTTGAACGTTATAAGATAGGAATCAAGGGAAAAAATATAATGGTAATAGGAATTTCGGATTTGTTAGGAAGGCCATTATCGTCAATTTTGAAGAACAGAGGTGGGGATGTAAGAAAGATAGATGTGGGAAATCATTTAACTTTTGAAGATTTAGTCGCTTCTGATATAATTGTTACCGATATTTCAAAGCCTGAATGGCTCAAAGCAGATATGGTAAAGGAAGGAGTTGTGGTTGTCGATGCAGCTAACAATTATATCGATGGCAAGGTTATCGGTGATGTCGACTTTAATCAAGTAAGTGAAAAGGCATCAGTAATTACGCCTGTTCCTGGAGGAGTTGGACCAATACTGATTGCAAGTTTAATTGAAAATTTAGTAAAGTCTGTAGAGTGATTAATCTCTTAGATCAGAGAGTTCGGATCGTGTAGAACGTAAAACAAAACCACCTACAAGAGCTATAATAAGAATAAATGCAATTATTGGGAGTCTGGAGACCGGCTTATCTTCAAATGTAACTTGGAATAATGTAATCTCTTCTCCAGTGAGTGTTTCATCTGATGTAGATGTTGCATATGCGTTGATTCGAAGTATTTGTCTTCCATAGCGTTCTTCATGGGAAGGAATAAGAACCTTTATTGATCCTTCAGTGTTTTTTGGAATGATTACGGTTTCGGAAGTTATAGTATCAGGAGTCGCAGGATTATCGTCACTAATAAACGGTGAATTAGCAGTAAGGAAAATTGATAAATCATGTTCGGTAGAATTGTTTACTATCCAGGCTTCAAATTCAACTGTTTCACCTGAGACATAAATTGATTTATCAGACATAAGATAGGTAAACCTGAATGGTATTTCTGTTGGTGTATTGTTATCTACTGGATTAACAACTTGACCTAAAGTTAAAGGAACAGCAGTAAGTAGAAAGAATAATAATCCTAAAACTAATGTAATTTGGTTCATCAGTAACTTGTAATTTTTCACAAATTTAAGTGAACCGATTTTTCAAGGAATTTCTTTTTAAAATATTAAACACAATATAGAGTGCCGGGGTAGCGAAGTCAGAAATTGGCTATGTCAAACGCGATCGCCTCGAATTTAATAGAATTAGTTAGCGATTGTCCTTCTGGACTCGTGGGTTCAAATCCCACCCCCGGCGTATATAATATTAGTTTGAAATGATTTGTTTTGCTGTCATTCGGCCCGAATACATCGAACCGTGTATGGAAGATGATGTAAGATAATCACCACACATATGAATGCCGTTGATATATTGTGAATGAGATATACTAGGAACAGACATTCTGGGTAGTGCTTGTTCAATATGATATGTATGTAATAATTTCCAGTTTTCTGTCTGATTTCCAAACCAATTTTTGAGTTCATTACGAATTTCGGTTTCACTATTGTTTAACCCGATTGTTGAAACAGAAATAATTGACTTGTTATTTGGAGAATATGATTTTGATATATTAGTAGGAACGAAAACGTTGTTAATCTCTCCATGATTGTTTCCGTTTAGTAGTACAACTTTAGAACTAAATGGAGGGGAATCTGCAATAAAATAATAGCATGAAGTGGAGTTCCAGGAGATTTCCTCTATTGAAGGGATTAATTGTCTTGCAGAATTATGATTTGCTGCCAATATAATAACATCTGCAGAAAGAGTTTCATTTTCCAAAAATGCGTTTTTGTTGTTTAATTTAATGACATTAGTATTGAATGATATTTTTGATTCGAGTTTAGCTTCGAGCTGTTCTGGAATTGATTTCATTCCGTATTTTGGAATAGCAATGGGAGCTATTGAAAATATTTTATAGACAAACTTAAACATTCGGCTGGTTGTATCAAGTTTGCTATCGAGAAATGCTCCGCCAAAGAGAGGCTTGAAGAATTCATTAATTATCGAGTCTGAGAATCCATAGTTCTTTATTTGTTCGAGTGAGGTGATTTCATTTTCTTGGAATATTGTGTCTGTTGAACGGGATGTGGTGGATTGTCTTAGTTGGAGAAGGTGTAATTTATCCCAAAATGTGCCTACATTTGAGAAAGCTGCCTTTAATATGCTGGAAGGATTTTGTATAGGATCATAAAGTTTCTTAATTTTATTGTTGTTCATTATCCATACTTCTGAATCAAGGTTACAAAGTTCTAATTTTTTATAATCAAGTAGTCTTTTTGTTTCGGGATACCCTGTTTGCAATACTTGGAATCCTCGGTTAAGGATGTAACCATCAACTATATCGCTATGAACTCTTCCGCCTGGATGGTTTTCTTTTTCTAAAATTTGTACTTGGTATCCGTTTTTTTCAAGCTCTAAAGCACAGCTGAGTCCCGATATTCCGGCGCCAACAACTATAGCAGTCTTCATGTTTTCAGACAAGTAATTTAATTATGCCTTTACAAAAATCTGGCAAGTCCTGTGGTGTTCTAGATGTTACAAGATTGCCATCAATAACAACAGGTTCGTCTACAAAAGTTATTCCAGCATTAATCATGTCATCTTTAATCGCCATAAAACATGTAGCAGTTTTACCTTTCAAAACGTTTGCAGACACTAATAAAGAACCTGCATGGCAAATTGCGGCAACAGGTTTATTTTGTTCAAACATTTCTTTTGTAAAATCTATTATCTTTTGGTGGCGACGAAGATTATCAGGAGCCCATCCTCCTGGAATAATTAATGCGTCAAAATCTTTTGAATTAACTTCATTGATATTTTTATCTACTATAACAGGATAATTACCTTTTTTACCAACATATTTGTTTGAAGTTCCACTTCCAATAAGGACAACAGAAGCTCCTTCTTCTATCATTCTATAGTAAGGATACCAAAGTTCGAGTTCTTCATAGCCATTTTCGGCAAAAATTGCTATCTTTTTTTCTTTAATGCTCATTGAGAAATATTTATTCCTGATAAATAATTAGTTTTCGTATTGGTCTTAAAACTAGGAATATTAGCCAGTGGTCGTGGAACGGATTTTCAATCGATATTGGATCATATCAGAATGAAAATCTTAGTCAATGTAGAAGTCAAATTGGTTATTTACAACAATAAGGATGCATACGTGCGTGAAAGAGCTGAAAACGTTGGAATAAAAGCCAAGTTTATACAAGGAACAGTAGGCCAAAAGTTTGATTCTAAGGAATTAAGAGAAAATGCAAGGATTGAGTTTGATAAGCAAGTTGTTGAATTTTGCAATGATGAAGGAGTAGAATTGATAATTTGTGCTGGATTCAATCAAATTCTTTCAGAATACTTGGTAGAACATTATACAAATCGAATATTGAACATTCATCCAGCTTATGATGTTGTAAATTACGGAGGTTATGGAATGGTTGGAATGAAAGTACATAATGCTGTAATCGAAGCTGGTGAGAAAGTTTCTGGTTGTACTGTACATTATATTGATTCGACTGTTGATCTTGGTCCTATATTGTTACAAGCAAAAGTTCCAATATATAACGGAGACACGGCAGATTCTTTGGCAGAAAGAGTTCTTGTTATTGAACATCGTACTTATCCAAAAGCCATTCAATTACATGCAGATAAAAGAGTCAAAATTGAGAATAATAAATCAGTAGTTGATATTACTTCTGGTGATTGGGAGAAGAAATGGAATGACAGGCAAGTAGAATATTTCTTGTATCAACGTGATGAATGGCGAAAAGAGAATAAGGAATTGTCAAGGATTTTAAATCCAAATGCATAAAAAGAAAACTTTGATAAATATAGTGGAGAAGGGACATGGTAGATAGTTTTTCAGTTGATAGCAATGGAAAAGTGCAAAAGCATTTCGTTCATGATATGTTGTTGTTTGAATTACCGAAACTAACACGAACTTCAATTAATGGAAACAGATTTTATTCTACGCCGGATGGAAAGAAATATCCTTCAATTACTACCGTAGTGGGTTTTCATACCAGACAAAGTATCATGGCGTGGAGAAGAAGAGTCGGTGAAGAAGAGGCGAATAGAATATCACGAGAATCGGCGAATCGTGGAACAAAGATTCACACTATATGCGAGGATTATTTGAACAACAAACCAAATTATACTGATGGCCATGAAGAAGAGCACGTATCCATGTTCAATCAATTTCAGGCTGCTGTTGACCGAATTGACAATATCAAATGTCAAGAAACTAGCATGTATAGCGATAAATTAGCTGTGGCGGGTACGGTAGACTGCATTGCTGAGTTCGATGGAAAGCTTTCGATAATTGATTTTAAGACTAAAAGAAAAGAAATCCGAAAGGAATGGACAGACAGTCATTTTATGCAATGTGCAGGTTATGGTCAGATGTGGGAACAACATACAAACATTCCTATAGAACAGTTGGTTGTTTTAGTTACTACTGCAACAGGAATATGTCAAGTATTTGTTGAGGACAAAGAATCTTATAATAATCAACGTGTTCCGCAGTTGAAGAATTTGATAGATGAATTTAACAATGCTAACTTCTATTAGATAGATTATGCCAAAGTTTTCAATTGAAATTGGTGTATCGTTAGATTCGTTAGAATCAGTATCTACTAAAGCTGAAGAATTAAATTTTGACGGAATTTTTTATGGTGATTCTTTAAGTAGTTATCAATTAGAGTGTTGGACTGCTATTGCAATAATTTCCTCTTATACAAAAGTTATTCGTGTGGGACCTGCAGTTACATTTCCTTTAATAAGACACCCATCGGTTTTGGCAAGAACAGCTGCAACAATAGATCAATTTTCAAATGGTCGTTTGGAATTTAGAGTTGGATTGGGAGGCAAAACAATGAAAGCAGATAGTAAGAAATATGGTTTTGATTTTACAACATATGAAAATAGAGTAAAGATATTGGATGAAAGTCTTCAAATAATGAAGAGTCTTTGGACAAACAATGAAACAAATTTTAATGGAGAGTATTTCAACTTGAAAGAAGCATCGCGGGAAATTATTCCAGTTCAAAAAGATGGTCCTCCAATAACAATTTCGGGAAAGAGTGATTCTGTTCTTAAGTTATTAGAAAAACACGGAGATGTTTGGGAATCAGGAGGTAAGAAAGACGAGGATTATGGTGTCTTGATACAGAAAGTAGACGATATATGTTCGAGAGGTAATAGAACGAAAATCGATAAATCAATAGAGATATTCATTCTTATGAATGGAGATGCAAATCAGACCTATGATATCTTTGATGGATGGAATTTTTTCAACGGCAGGCCAGACTATGTTTGCGAGAATATACAAACAATGTTGGATGTAGGATTCAACAGATTTTCATTATATTTTGTAGATAAGAATGGTAGTCCGTTTGTTCAAAATGAATCAAATTTAGTTGAACAGATGGAATTGTTCAAGGACAAAGTTATTCCTAATCTAAGAATTTGATTATTTCTTCTAGGTTACTTATGATATAATCAGGATCACTAGATACACTATTTTGTTGTTCTTTTCTTCTGAGAATTAATGCGGTTTTTGTAGATGCGCGTTTGCCAGCAAGAATATCGTGTGTTGTATCACCCACCATTATGGAATTCGATGGATGGATTTTATGATGATTAAGGGCAAGGTTAAGCATATCTGGTGCGGGCTTGCCGTTCTTTACATTGTCGGGACCTACAACTTTACCAAATAAATGATCAATATGAAATTGTTTTAGAAGGGATTCTGAAACACGTCGGGGGTTTGATGATGCAACCATGCAGGTAATTTGTTTTTCGTGTAGTGTTTCCAATATTTTTTTACTTTCGGGAAATAAGGAATATTCATTCGAGCGTTTTTCCATAAGTTTTTTGTTTGTCTGTATAACCTCGTCGATGTCTAAGTTGGTAAGAGATGGATCTATGCTAAAGGTAAAGTCTTTATATGATTTACCAAAATTGTTGGCGAATTTATCGTTGTCCAATGTACTTCCAACTTTTTCAAATGCTTCGCGCCAAGACTTAAGTTGTGTATCAAAAGTATCGATTAAAGTTCCGTCTAAATCGAAGATTATTCCATTTATTGTCATAATTAATAATAATTATTTTGAATATTTAACATGTGCAAGGATCACATGTACAATTTGTGCATTTACAATTAGGGTTTGAGCAGTTTGGATCCATACTAATTGTGCGTAAATCAAATATTAAAATATATATTATCCAAAGTATAATTTTTTCTAAATTGAAAAGAAGTATATTGTTACTCGCGGGAATTTCTCTAGTTATAGGTATACTTGCATATCAGTCATTTAATGAACAAATGGATGAAATTATAAAGATTATTAGAGATTCGCGGGCAGGATTAGGCCAACAACGTTATTCAAGGGAACAACTACAACAGATGAATGATGATGCTGAAATTACATTAATGTTTGCGAGGGGTTTACTTGGTTTCTCTGTTGTAATGGCGGTTTATGCATTGTATGACGATATAATAAAAATTATACGACGTGAAAAATAAATTCGTTTATTTTGTAATTGAAATGTAATGAAGTTCTGATACTCCGTTTATTGTTATTACTGCGCCATAATTGATTGTTTCATCGTCTTCCCAATAATAAACTCGAGTAACATCATATGGAGTAATCCATGTACTGATAAATTCATCTATAGTGTTTTGTGTTTCCTCGATGTCTGCGATTGAAGTAAGTTGGTGTTCGTTGAATTTGAACAATGAAGGTATTTCATCAGGACGAACAACTTTGATACCATTAGCAGTTAGCGAATCAACAAGTTGTGATTCAGTGTCTTTATCTATAGATACGGAAACAATGTTTTCGCGCCGTATGTTAGTTTCAACTCCACTTAATTCAATTAGGAAGTTTTCAAATGCTTCTTCGGGATTGTCACCAAAGCCAATGTAATATTCGCCTGTAAAAGTTGCTCCAACAGCAGCGACAGTGCCTAGTTGTGTAACTACACCGCCAGCGCCTGCAGTATAAACAGGTAAGAAGTATACGTCGTGATCTCCTATTCTGTAAAGAATATTATCCCCTACACGAGGACTTCTGAGAAGTGTTCGAAGTGTTGCAAAGTCTGGATTACGTTCTAACGCTTCAAGAATAGCAGTAGGTCCAAGAAGTTTTGTATCGGCATCGAGTGGAACTTCGAAAAATGTCATATGGCCAAGGTTGTCAAAGTCGTTCTCAATAACCATGTACCCGGCCAGGTTTTGTCCAGGGGAGCCTCTTAATTGTAGTGAAAGGAGGCCAATAAATTCGTTTTCTTCGAAAGTTGGCGGTTTGGCTTCAATGAAGTAGGTTTCTAATCCAATAGGTGTTTCAAAGAATTCTCGTGCTTCAATGAATGTTGCAGCATCAGTAATATGATAGAAATTATACATATCTACTCGATAGTTAAACAGTTCCTCTGGATATCGTGTTTGTTCTTTTAGCCAATCAGGAACTTCTTCTTCAACATAGTCGGAATATAATAAACGGAATAAATCGCTATAATAGTCGTCACCAATAACATACAAAGAAATGTCTCCGTCATACGTGTTTATCAGGGAATATCCAACATGTCTTACAAAGAAATTGTCTTGGCTCCATGGGACTGCTTCTGCATCAAGAGCAGTCATTAGTGGCATCAACCAATAAGTTTCTTTGCCATCAGTTACAGGATACATATCGATAGGTCTACCATTGATTTGATAGAAAAAGTAAGGAAATAGCAATTCCATCTTTTCATGTACGTCTTTGTAACGCATTGTGTGAATTGTTTCAAATGGTCTGGAAAGTAACCAATTAGGCTCAAATAACCAACTCAATGGAGGTGGAATATCAATTCCTCCAGAACCGGCGTACATATGTCCGTTTAATTCATCACTGGTTTGTCGATTAGATGGATAAGCAGACCATACTTCAGAAAATAGACCTCCTTCTCCGTAGTAGATTTTTCGTTGATCAAAGAAATCAGATGTTTCTACTATTTTACCATCGTGTCCATCAAGGAGAAGAAATCCATTTGGTACGTGTGTATAAACGAGATGTTCGTTATACCATATGTTTGAAGATTCTACAGTATCAGGAAGAATTGGTTTAAGAGATGCGCTCCAATACAAGGATCCATTAAATCTTAGAATGTCTGTATCTTGGAAATCGACGTATGGAATCAATCCAATTTCGGGTTTAAGTTTTGCTTCTGCGCCTTTAAGATCCCATAACCGAACTTTATTTAATAGATCAGAATGACTTTGGACGTAGGGTTTTATCTCGTTTTGAGGAAGAGGTGATAAACTGAAATTATATGGTATTTCTTCTACATCTTCAAGGTTGGCAAGATATCTGTTTACTGCAATTTCTTGAGTAGAATAAGGTCCGTTCCATTCTACTTTTCGTGTATCAGCTATGCTACCTTGGATTCCGGTTGATGCACCAACAAGTAACCCAATAAGAATGATAGCACCGATTCGTACGGAATTTATTCGTGAAGGTTTAAGGATTCTTTTTGTGTTTGGTGAATCCAAATATGAAAAAGCGGCAAAGGCAACACCAGCAAGGAAGACACCTCCGATGATAAATTTAGAGTTGTAGTCGATGTAAGATGGGAAGAACATGTTTAGTGCGGTCCAGAAAAAGAAGATAGAGATTAGTGCTTCAATGGTAGATACAGGCAATTTAATTTTTGTGAGGTCAGGACCAACATTTTCAAAGCCTTCAGATGTAGTTCTTTTAAATTCAGAACCTAATTCTGTAAGGGCAGAAGAGGCAGATTTCAGAAGTTGGGTTATTCCAACAAGTATGATTAATCGTGTACCTAAAGAACCAAGAACAGGAGTTACCAATAATGTTAGTGCAGGAATCATTGGTATGATGTTTTCTTGTGCAAATTGCATCTCAGATGGTGGTGTAAAAAATGGTAGTGTAAACAGATAGGGTATATGAGAAAGTCCTGAAGACCAACCATTAGCCATTGCAACAATTGTCATTCCTACATTGGCGTTTGCTATTAAGGCTGAAGCAATTAGAACTTTTGTAACTTGCCAAAGAATAAATTTAGGAGTTTTAAGTTGAAAGTCTTTGAATTGAGTGGTTTGTCTTTCGCCAGGTGTAGTGGTGTTTGATGTTCTAATTATTGGAATTGCGTTGGTAATAGCCCACCAAAATATTGAGCGTTTGTTTTTAATATCGACTCGGACAAATGCCAATATACTTAGAATAGTTCCACCGACTAAACCGTAATAAAATGGACGTATGTAAAGAGTTCCAAATTCTTGAAAATTAAGATAAACAGAAATAACTTGTGAAATTGTAGAGGCCAGGATAAAAAATGCTATAATTGCTAATAGAAACAATATGCCTCTTCTAGGTGGTCCTTGTTCAATCGGGTTTTCAGATTGGTAATAGTTTTTCAATTTTATTTGGTCTCCGTTGTATTGATATCTTTTCCAATGATTTAACTGTTAAAGTCGAAAAGATTAGTTTGACCCTTGGTTTGAGAAAAGTTTGACACGCGTACACCGATTCTGCGTAGTTTTCTGGATTCTTGTGATAGGAAGTTTCTTAGTAATTCTTGAGATGTAGTAGTGATAATATCATTAGAGTTTTGGAAGATTTCAAATGATTTACTGCGTTGATAAATTGTAAGATCTTCCATTATTGCGGTAATACTAACCGTTTTAAAAGTGATTTTCTTTTCAAGAGTTTGATTAGATATATCTTTAGATAGGTTATTAATAGATTGAGAAATTAGATCAAAGTCTCGGGTATCTTCTTTTAGAGTTACTATACGTCCTATTTGTTCTGCTGGTTTATCCTTTACTTCTTCATTATCAATGCCGTTTGCTGAATCATGAAGATATACACCAAATTTCTGTCCAAATTCCTCTATTAGTATGGTTCTTTCGCTGTTGGCCAGATCCTCAATTGTCGTTATATTAAATTCTGCTAATTTTGCGTTTGTTTTGGGTCCTATACCATATAGGTTATTCACTTTTTGAGGAAAAAGAAAGTCTTTGATTTTATCAGGTAATATTACTGTAGTGCCGTTCGGTTTGTTTGAATCTGCGGCCATTTTTGATATTAGTTTGTTAGGGCTTATGCCAATGGAACAAGTTAGATTTTCTAATGTCTTAATTTCTTCTTTTAATTCGTTGCCATAGATTTTGGCTTTTTGATAATCATCATGTGTTTTATTTGAAATGTCTATACATGCTTCGTCGATGCTAAGTTGTTCGAATTTATCACTATATTTTCTAATAATATTCATAATAGTCTCAGAAATAGATTCATAAAGTTCATGGTTTGCAGAAATAAAAACAGAATCAGTACTTTGTAAGAGTTTTTTTGCTGTTTTAATAGGAAGTCCCGATTTAACATTGAATTTACGTGCAATATAATTTGTTGTGGCAACCGCGCCGCTGTCTTCAGAACGACCTGAATATTGGCATACTACAACTGGTTTATTTTTAATTTCTGGTTTACGTGCTTCTTCGATTTGAGCATAAAAATAATCTAAATCTAGATGAAGGATTATTCGTTGCATTCAAATAAATTACATTATCATCTTTAATTAATTTTAAAAGCCAAAAAGATATACACAATGTTAATCAAGTTAGGGTAATTTAATGAATGAAGAACTAATAGAATATGATGTAGTGGTGGTAGGCGCAGGACCTGCTGGCAGTAATGCAGCATATGAATGCGCAAAAAATGGTTACAAAGTTGTTATTTTAGAGGAAGATCCTGTTGTTGGAGTCCCTGTTCAATGTGGAGAAGGATTAAGTTGTTTTGCATTACAACATTTAGATATTAAACCTGATGATGGATTTGTTTCAGCAAATATTTCTAGATTGAGAGTAATTTTTACTAATGGAAATTGGATGTCGGTTCATGATGGAGGTTATGAATTAGATCGTGATAAATTTGATCAGTTCTTAGTGAAACGTGCAACAGATGCTGGAAGTGAATTACTTACGTCAGCAAAAGTAATTGAATTTGATTCTAAAGAGAAAATTTTGAAAGTAACTTATAATAAAAAAATTATGTCGGTTAAAGCTAAGATAGTAATTGGTGCAGATGGTCCAAAATCTAATATTGCGGCGTGGTCGGGTTTATTACAAAAGGATCAATGGAGAGACAAATTAATTCGGGCATATGAATTGAAGATGGAAGGTGTCGATGTTAATGGGTTTGATATGTATTTTGATGTTGATATTGCACCAGGCGGTTATGTTTGGGTATTTCAAAAAGGTGAAAACATTGCGAATGTTGGAATAGCTACAACTGCAAAAGACACTGCAAAAAGATTAGATAAATTTATTCAACAAAAAAAGATTGATGGAAAGGTTATTGGAAAAACCGCTGGAGCAATTCCATACAAAGGACCGTTGGAAAAAACTTATGCTGATGGCATACTTATTGCAGGAGATGCTGCAGGAAGTACAAATCCTGTATTTTTAGGTGGTATATCCACAGCTATGCAAACTGGTAGTTTAGCAGGTAAGACTGCGGCAGAATCATTAAAAGCAGATGATTTTTCCGAAGGATTTCTTTCAAGATATCAAAAAAAGTGGAAGAAATTACCTTTAGCAGATAAGTCATTATTAGAAACTGCCAAAGTAATGCATGAATTTACTCCAGAAATGTGGGAAAAAATGGGAGAATTAGTTGGAAAGAGTGATGTAACAAACATAACTGCTTTCGGTAAATTGAGAGTTGTGTTAAAGGCGTTTTATCCAAAATATTGGAGCTTGATTCCAGTTGTACCTTATATGCCAACCGTAATGAAAGCTTTTTCGATTACAAGAAAG
>Ga0310344_10002225_pt1 | contig 14625 bp, 11 predicted proteins | sample HC15DNA20200_MG_FD_203801 | JGI IMG/M metagenome (GOLD analysis project Ga0310344, IMG submission 203801) | Marine microbial communities from station ALOHA, North Pacific Subtropical Gyre - HC15-DNA-20-200_MG | ecosystem: Environmental > Aquatic > Marine > Oceanic | place: Pacific Ocean: North... | reverse complement strand
TCATTCCTCCGTAAACCTCCTCTCCAGGTGAAACGAAAAGAGTGCCTCGCTCTTGGAGATTCTGCAAAGCGAAGCCAACCGCCCTGCCAACCCGATCTGCAACGATTACTCCACGTCCACGTCCCTTAAGCGCCCCGGCCCATGGGCCCCAAGAGTGGAACTGGTGATGAAGGATTCCTTCTCCCCTAGTATCCGTAAGAAATTCAGACCGATAGCCGACAAGCCCACGCGCAGGCACACGCAGATTCAACCGTGTTGTACCCGATTCATCCATCGGGCGCATATCAGTCATTGCGCCCTTTCTAGAGCCGAGTTTTTCTATAACAGTACCAACTATCTCAGAAGAAACCTCAATTACAGCCTCTTCGTAGGGCTCCTGTAATTCCCCATTCATACCAGTTCGAGTTATTACTCTGGGTCTTGATACCTGAAATTCATAGCCTTCCCTCCGCATCGTCTCTATGAGTATGGACAGGTGAAGCTCACCTCGCCCACTGACTGTAAGAGTCTCTGGCTGTTCAGTATCCTCAACCCGAAGTGCTACGTTTTCCTCAAGCTCTCTATATAGCCGCTCACGAAGGTGCCGGGTCGTGACAAACTTCCCTGATTGCCCGGCAAAGGGTGAGTTATTGACTGTGAAGTCCATTGAGAGGGTAGGTTCTTCAACCGCGATTCCAAGCAACCGCTCTTGGTACGCCGGGTCACTCAACGTCTTCCCGATCTCGACACCTTCAATTCCTGCGAGTGCGATGATATCACCAGCGCGAGCCTCCTTCACCTCGATGCGTTCAAGCCCCCTAAACGTGTAGAGCTTGGAAACCTTCGCCTCTACAGCACCGGTCACATCATCAACCATGCCCGGACTACCTAAATCAAGCAGGGCAACACGTTGGCCCACACAAACCTTACCCCTTTCTATGCGTCCTATAGCAATCCGACCCACATAAGATGAATGATCAAGGGTAGATACCAGCATCTGAAATGGACCGTCCAGATCAACCTCAGGCTCCGGAAAATGCGATACAATGCCATTGAAGAGTGGGCCCAAGTCTTCACTACCCTCCTCAAGGGCTTCTGTCGCCCATCCATCACGACCTACTGCATAAAGAAACGGCGAATCAAGCTGTGATTCTTTCGCATCCAGGTCCATAAAAAGCTCCAGCACTTCATCATGCACTTCAACTGGACGAGCATCGCCACGGTCGACCTTGTTGATTACGACAAGTGAGAGAAGTTCAAGCTCAAGAGCTTTCCTCATAACAAAACGAGTCTGCGGCATCGGCCCTTCTGCTGCATCCACCAAAAGAACAACACCATCAACCATTCTGAGGATCCTTTCCACCTCGCCCCCAAAGTCCGCATGTCCTGGGGTATCAACGATGTTGATCTTCACGCCATCCCAATACACTGCAGTGTTCTTGGAAAGAATGGTAATTCCCCTCTCCCTCTCTAGAGGATTGGAGTCCATAATGCGTTCCTGGACCTGTTGGTTATCACGAAAGACTCCTGCCTGTTGAAACATCTGATCTACGAGAGTAGTCTTCCCGTGATCAACGTGAGCGATGATGGCAATATTGCGGATCGACATATTTCTTTTGACCTGCCATGAACAAGACGCTGGAATCGGAGCGCGTTAAGTTAATCTTTTTCCTCTTATACTCTCAGTGTCCTGAGTCTATCGGAGTCAATTCTCTTGCGAGTCAATTCTTCAATCCTGTTCGCAGCAGCAGGAATTCTAATAACTGATCTCTCTTCAGTTTCCGCCCAGACCCTAAATCCTAGATATGCCCAAGAGGCCCGAGAACTATCTGAACAGCAGCAAGTTGTTGAAGCATTTAAGATAGTTGAAGTGCTGGATGGTTGGTCCTTAGAGAGACTCATTGAATTAACAGAGATTCCAGCACCTCCTTTCCTGGAAGAAGCTAGGGGCCGGCGTTTTGCTGAGTTACTAAACCAGTTTGGTGCAGATTCTGTGTGGACTGACCAAGAAGGGAATGTGATCGGGCTGCGCCGAGGACGAGAAGGAGGAAGGACAATTGGTTTTGGAGGCCACCTAGACACAGTATTCCCAGAGGGAACAGACGTCTCAGTCCGCCAGGCAGGTGACACACTATTTGCACCTGGGATCGGAGATGACACTCGCGGACTCGTTGTTGTGCTAACTGCGCTGAGAGCTCTAGAAGAAGCCGGTGTGAATACCAGGGACGATGTACTCTTTGTCGGTGTAGTTGGAGAAGAGGGACTTGGCGACCTTAGGGGAATGAAACACTTATTTAGCACAGAAGGTGAGGCTCCGGATGTATGGATAGATGTCGATGGCGGAGGGTTGAGCCGTTTGGTTACCATGGGGCTAGGTTCAGTCCGCTATCGGACGTCTTTTCTTGGACCGGGCGGACACTCGTGGGGGGCCTTCGGCCTGGCAAACCCAGCACATGCAATGAGTCGTGCCGTTAGATACTTCCAGGAGGTGGCAGATACTCTCACACGGAATGGGGCCCGAACTAGCTATAACGTTGGGCGTATTGGAGGGGGGACATCGGTGAACTCCATACCAGCTGAAACATGGATGGAAGTTGATATGCGTTCAGAGAGTCCTGAAAGCCTTGAGCGCATTGAGAAGGTTTTTTTAACAACAATGCAACGCGGCCTAGAAGAAGAAAACGGCCTTCGTCGTAGTGGGCCACCTCTGACTCTTGATAATCGAAAGGTAGGAGACAGGCCTTCTGGTTCCCAAGAGTCTTCAATCCCGCTGATCCAGAGAGCTTTAGCGACTACTGCAGTTTTTGGGGTATCAGGAACACTAGCTCGGTCATCAACAGATTCGAATGTCCCTATCTCACTAGGGATTCCAGCGGTAACCATTGGCCGAGGAGGCCAGGGAGGTGAGGGCCACTCTCCAGGAGAATGGTGGATTAACCGAGATGGCCATCTAGCTATACAGCGGGCTTTATTGCTTGTTGTAGCTGAAGCAGGCCTTGCTACTCCAATTTCCTGAGATTATCCAGGGATGCACACAAACACTAATTAGTACTAGGATTCAGAATGGATTACGAACAGGCCACAGATGGTATCCGAGTCCGGGTACAACCACATTTCTCTCTATCTGATTCAAATCCAGAAGATGGGGTATATGTATTCTCCTATGAGATAGAAATGGAGAACCAAGGCGATACAAGTGCGCAGCTACTATTCAGGCACTGGAAAATACATGATTCAATCGGTGATGATACCGAAGTGGACGGGGAAGGTGTGGTGGGGATGAAGCCCCTGCTTCAGCCTGGAGAATCCCATGTTTACAAGAGCTTCTGTGTGCTCCAGTCTCCAGTCGGCTACATGGAAGGTTACTACACATTTGCCAGGCCTGATGGTGAGCGTTTCCGTGTTAGTGTTCCTAGATTCAAACTAAACGGGCCCTTAGTCATTCCAAATCCCATCCAAACTGAAACACCAGAGGATGACGCCCAGTGGATGAACTGACTACCTAGCCTCCCCAGGAGCCGAAAAACCGTTTCTTGCTGAGCCCGGCGTTGGCAGTCCAGGGTCGATGTTATTATGGTTCGTTACCTTACGAGCCTTCTTCCTCCTGTCTAGTAGAGGCGAATTTGAACGATTCTGTTGCCATTGATGCTAAGCGCATACTGCTTCGTTATGGGGCACCGATAGCTATACTAGATAAGGTGTCAGAAACTCATCGTGTAGAATTTGCACGAGAGATTGCTAGAACGACCCTCGCCAACCGAGAACCGCGGCTGACAGAACTCCTGAAAGAAAATGGCTATTTAGAAGAATAGTGAGGGAAATCACCTATGAGAACGCAGTAATCTCTAGGACACTAAAGCCGCCAAATCCAACCGTCTTACATTACGATAGCCGGTGAGGCCATTCTTCGCACAGGATTGGGTGCTCTTCTGTTATATGCAGTGAGTATCCATGTTCTTGGGGATTCCTATCCTCTCACTATTCAAAGATCGATGATCGATTCGTAGCTTGCCAAGATTCTTTGCCAGGGAAGACTCATGATTCTTCGAACTGTTATGCTCCTAGTAATAGTCTCTATTGCCAGCCCCCTCTTGGCCCAGGAGCGAACAGTGTTGATTCGCAATGGCAGAGTGATGGATGGGTCGGGCAATCCCTGGGTACATGCCGACGTGCTCATTAAGGATGGGCGAATCCTAGGTGTCGGAGATTTTCGTGATAGTTCCGCCGACGAAGTTATCGATGCAAGCGGCCTCTATGTGACGCCCGGATTCATTGATACACATTCACATTCCGGACCTGGTCTGGCCACTCCAGGCCTCAGCCACGCAGAGCCACTCCTAGCAATGGGACTGACTACTGTTTTTGCGAACCCTGACGGCGGCGGCCCAATCAACTTGAGCGACCAACGGTCGATGCTAGAAAGAGACGGCCTGGGTGTAAATGTAGCTCAGTTGATTGGCCATGGATCAGTGAGATCACAAGTAGTCGGCCAACAGGACCGGGTTGCAACACTTGCAGAACTTGAGCGCATGCGGGTGCTCGTCCGTAACGCCATGGAGGAAGGCGCATGGGGCCTGTCCTCTGGCACCTTCTACGTTCCTGGTAATTATGCACCACCAGAAGAAATAGAAGAGCTTGCGAAAGTCATAGCGCCTTACCAGGGGTCTTATACGAGCCACTACCGAGATGAGTCCACGTATAGCGTTGGGTTAATTGCTGCTGTGGATGAAGTGATCAATGTTGGCCGAGTAGCAGGGATCCCAGCCATCCTAACCCATGTTAAGGCCCTAGGACCTCTTGTCTGGGGATATGGAGAGGCAATTGTTCAACGTGTCGAACGTGCGCGTGAAGATGGAATCGAGGTATTCGCTGATCAGTACCCCTATACCGCTTCTGCCACAGGGCTCGAAGCCGCCCTCCTACCGCGCTGGTCACAATCTGGTGGCCGAGACTCACTGATGGCTCGATTGGATGACCCTGCAGCACTAGAACGAATCAAAGAGGGAATGATTGAAGGACTTGCCCGCAGGGGTGGAGCAGACCGAATTCAATTCAGAAGATACCGTCCAAATGAATCAATCGAAGGACGGTTATTAAGTGATATAGCTGAAGAGCGAGGTCAGGATCCGATAGACACTGCTATCGAACTGATCAAGGCAGGAAGTGTGAGCATTGTTTCCTATAATATGCATGATAAGGACGTGGAAGCCTTGATGGCTCAGCCCTGGACCATGACCTCTTCAGATGGTGGGTTGGTCCCCCTAGATGAAGGTGTTCCACACCCGCGGAGCTATGGTGCCTTTGCTCGGAAGATTCGGCTTTACGTGAAGGAAAAAGGAGTGGTAAACCTTGAACATGCGATTCGGAGTATGACGTCACTGCCAGCTCAAGTGTTCGGAATGCCTGATCGGGGAATGCTGAAACCTGGTATGGCTGCGGATATCGTAATATTCGATCTAGATGCAGTGCGAGATCTCGCGGAATATACTGACCCTCATCAGTATGCGGAGGGAATGGTCCATGTCTTTGTGAATGGTCAGGCAGCAATCCGCGATGGATCATTCACTGGAACTCGAGCTGGCCGTGTTCTGCGCAAACAAACCAGAGAAATATCCTAACCGCAGAGAGCCTCTCTCTATATCAGGATTAGTGAGAATGCGTACTAGGCAAATGTACATGTCTAACGGCTGGTAAAGGAGCATCCTCTTGAGTGCGATTCGCAACTTCATTGAAAGGCACTTTAGACATTTCAATGCTAGAGAGTCCCTTGAAGCTGCGCGTGCCTATCAGACGCATGTGGAGACTGGAGGCAAGATGCTTCTTGCCATGGCGGGCGCGATGTCCACTGGAGAAATCGGTATTATTCTTGCTCGCATGATCCGCGAAGGGAAGGTGCATGCAATCTCATGCACCGGTGCCAACCTTGAAGAAGATCTGTTTAACCTTATATCAAAACGTGATTATGAGGTTATCCCGTCATGGCGCGACCTATCTCCAGAAGATGAGGTAGAACTCCGCAACCGCGGGATGAACCGTGTTACAGACACGTGCATCCCTCAGAACGCTATGCGAGAAATTGAAGGACGACTCCTTTCCTGTTGGCAAAAAGCAGCAGCATCCGGAGACCGCAGAATGCCAGCTGACTTTTTCTTCGAAGTCCTCGAGGATCCAAGCCTAGAGAAGCACTACCAGATAGACCCCAGCCACTCATGGCTCCTGGCAGCTAAGGAGTCGGGTATTCCAGTCTATGTGCCAGGATGGGAGGACTCCACAATAGGGAACGTGTTCACTGCAAATGTGTTGATGGGAAATCTTCCTGATCATCTCTCGGTTAAAACTGGCACCGAACAATTCCAAGCTCTAATGGAGTGGTATCAGAATGAACATGGGACAACCGCAACTTCATCGATCGGATTTTTCCAGATTGGTGGTGGCATAGCGGGGGATTTCGCTATATGCGCAGTACCATGTATCGTCCAGGACCTCAACTGTGAAGTGCCCTCCTGGGGTTATTTTTGCCAAATTACTGATGCGCAACCGTCCTTCGGCGGTTACTCCGGTGCACCTGCAAATGAGAAAATTACCTGGGGTAAGATAAGTTCGGATACACCAAGGTTTGAGATCAATTCAGATGCATCAATCGTTGCTCCCCTCATTTTCGCATGGGTGCTCGGAGACTAAAATTATTTCTAATGAGTAAGAATATTGTCATTTTTGAAACTCTCGACGCTGATTTAAGCTCGCGACAGCTTTGATATGCTACCCAGTTCACTGTCACGGTCGATTGAAGACTATCTAAAGGCAATCTACGACCTCTCTAGAGAAGAGGATCCAGCTTCAACAAGCGCCATTGCGGAAGCACTAGATATCCAGCCCGCTTCAGTGACAGGAATGGTTAAACGGCTGGCAGAAATGGGGTTACTAGAACACTTGCCATATAAGGGTGTGCGGCTTACTAAAGCAGGCCACCGAGAAGCTCTAAGGGTCGTGCGCCGGCATAGAATCATCGAGGCTTACCTTTGTGAACGGCTAGGATATCCTTGGGATGACGTTCATGCTGAAGCAGAGCGTCTAGAGCACGCCGCTTCGGATGATCTTGTTGAGCGTATGGCACATGCGCTGGATTACCCCAGCCATGACCCTCATGGAGCACCGATCCCCACAATAACAGGTGATATCGATCTCAGAAATTTTTCTACGCTGGCAAATGCAACCTCTGGAACCAAATTGCGTATTCAGTCAGTTCCAGATGAAGAAGCGGAAGAGTTGAGATCGATGGCAGCAGACGGTCTCTTGCCGGGAGTCGAAATACGGGTGAAGAAGGGGGCAGATACGGAGGGGGGGGCAGTCGCTATTGTCTTAGAAGACAGCCAGGGGCGGTCCCTCACGGTCAAGACTGAGTTAGCTAGGCGAATCTACGTTGCACTCCAAGAGGAGTAAGGTTGAGTGCGCAACCAGTTATAGTAGGTGTCGCGGGAGGGAGCGGTTCAGGTAAGTCAACGATCGTAGCAGAGCTTGTGCACCTACTCGGCCTCGGTATCACAACCGTCATCTGCCACGACTGGTATTATCGTGACCTCTCTCATTTCGAGTTAGAAGACAGGACTGAAGTAAACTTCGATCACCCGTCTAGCCTCGAGACAGAACTCTTGGTCAGACACATTACGACCTTGATCTCCGGAAACTCAGTAGATGCACCTTGCTACGATTTTTCCACACACACTCGGTCTTCATCGACAATGCAATTGCAACCCTCCCCGGTCCTGATCTTGGATGGAATCCTCACCCTCGCACATCACCAGTTACGCAAACTCATGGATATTCGAGTTTTCGTTGATACGGATGAGGAGCAACGGATGGAAAGACGACTACAGCGTGACTTAAACGAGAGAGGGAGAAGCGCAAAATCTGTGATGCAGCAATTTGAGAAGACAGTCCTGCCTATGCATAACCAATTTGTTGAACCGAGCAAGAAGCATGCAGACATGATAATATTTGGAGGATTTCACGATCCCTCCGGCATCAAAGAATTAGGTATTAGAGTAAAAAAGATGTTGGCACCAGAAATCCCTAAGCCCTAGCTCAAGACATCGGACAAGCCACAACACCGTACGGAGCGCCTGCCGAATCTGGGTTTACAACGGTCTCGAATGTCCGAGTCACAGTTGCAGCAAAGACACCAGTACCGTCTCCACTCACACTCGGTGTCGATACCCTACCGGACGGATTAAAATTGCCACCACGAGCCCAGTTCACGTAGTTGCGATCTGCTGCAGTAACCTTAACCGATGCCCTTGATCCCGGCGTGAGGCCTTTCTGCAGTTGTGCTGCTATATCTGCGTCCAAATCAAACCGCTCGAAAATACCAAACTCAGTTGGAAATACGATCGTGGTATCCTGAGCTGATATCGATAATCCGAAAAGTGACAGTGTGTCTACCTCATTATCAGATGCCAATGATCCCGAAATACCTTTTTCCAAACCAAGAATCAGTGTTTCGCTCACATAAGCCCATGTGCCACTAGATCCAGACCATTGAATGGTGAGAGGCGTATCTCGCGGAAGTAGACACTGTGATCCATCCTCTATGCCCTTAATAGTAAAGGATCCAGGAACTGTTGTTGCGCTCTGAAGACTACGCCCCTGAGGTAGTGCGATCTCCAGTTGCAAGTATTCCCCTGGGATAAAGACATCCGCGTCCTCTTGTGAGGCGAGATAGCATGTTCCTCTCTGCCTTTTCTTCTTCATAGGGTAGCATTCTTCCTGCTCAGTTTCTTCAAGTTCAACACTAGAGTTATCACTGCGTGAGATCACAACTCGCGCACCAGGCACTGAATTACCAAGGGTACGATGAAGAAAAGCCATCACTCGATTTCCATCTAGAAGGTCGCCACCGATTTGAACATGCACCTCTGCCACAACCAAGTCTTCCAGCTCAACAATCAGCGTATCCTGTATACTGCAACCAGCTGAAACCAAGACTATAAGCAAACCCCTTATGATTCTGCGCTGTATCATTAGAAGCGCACCTCGAGACCAAAGGTTGGCAGAACTGGAAACATGGATATCCCCGATCGCGTGGGAGGCCGAGCTCTGTAGTCAAAGAAATAGAAAAGAACATTTTTTTGATTGTAAACGTTCACTACATCAAGATAGGGGACAATCATGCCCCAGGACTTTTCAAAGGTCTTGCGAAAACTCACATCCAAACGGTGGTAGGGTGCGTAGCGGGACCCATTACGCTCACTCAGCACAACAGCTGACCCATCTCTTGCCAGTAGCCCTTCCCGTCTAGCAAAATCAGGCAAGTAATACCTATGGGATCCAATCGGCCTTGTATAAGGCACTCCACTACCGAAATTCCACCGGAGTCCTCCATCCCAACCCCACGGCAGCGGGTACCTAAGAACAAGGTCAAAGTCGATTCGACGGTCAAAGATCGGCGGGTAACTAATTTCCGGCTTCGGAAGGAATGGTGAATAGGTGTCCGGAAAAGTGCGATCAGCCTTAAGAAATGACAGAGCAGCCCAGCCAGTCAGTGTACCTGCCTCTTTACGGATCAGAAGATCTGCACCATATGAAAGACCCTCTCCTGCCAGAATATCATCCAGATCATCGTTCGGATCATCTGCACCATTTACTGACACAATCCCTTTGAAGTTTCGAGTATAACCCTCAAGCGCCCAAAACCAGTCCTCACCTAAATAGCCCTCGACACCCAGTTGTATCTGGTCCGATACTACTGGGGGGGCGCGTTCACCAGCGACGACCCAAACATCCAGTCCAATAGGCAGGTCCTCATCCCTTAGTGAATGGAGAAATTGGGTGTATCTGCCTCCAGCCACTTTAACCGCTACATCCCCATCCTTGAAGAAACGTTTTAGGGCTACTCGTGGCGCAATTTCTATGATCTGATCACCAAGATTTGGACGCCATAGATCAACACGAGTGCCTCCTTCGATCACCCACACACGCGGCTGCGACCATGTTGACTGCGCATACAATCCAGTCAACCAACCTGAGCCAATGCCGCCACCAAACTGCGTGCCACCAGTTTCGAGAAGATTATCGTACCCCATCCACTCTATTGACCCTCCGACCTTAGCTTGGATCGCCGGTGAAGGACGGGTATCAAGATCAACTCGAAACTGCCGCTGGTTAATCACACTACTGAAGTTTGTGTCTGCGAAATCTGGTAGAGTGAGATTACTACCATAGCGGCTAAGATTTGCCCGCACATCGAGTGAGCCACCACCACGTCTAGCGCGAGTCCACCTCAGGCCGACAAGGTCGTTGCCCCAGTCCCAATCGATCCTTAAGGGGAAATCTTCAAGCTCGAGGCGAGTCAGATCTACCACATCATCACCTGTGTAGGCAGTCAACACTAGACGGTCACCTGAGTCAGTCCACCCCTCGACTACGGTCTGGAAATCCGTCAGGTGATATGGAAACTCGAAGACTGGCTTCAACAGCACATCGAAGTATGAGCGCCGGACTGATGTTCGCCACTTCAAGTCAGCAAGCCCAAGAGAGTTCACTATTTGTGAAGGAGCCCCACCCCCAACCGCGACTCGACTTGCCAGTAAGGAGATGCCTGCATCCACAGCAAACTCTCCATCGCCTGGATCACTCTCTATCTGCAGCACTGACGAAACCCGACCTCCATGTTCTGCAGAAAAACCACCGGATTGCAGTTCTGCCCGATCTAGCATATCTGCATTGAATACTGAGAAAAACCCGCCGAGATGGAACGGGCTGAAGATTGGAACACCATCTAAAAGAATTAGATTTTGATCTTGTGATCCGCCCCTCACGTGGAACGCAGCCGAAAAATCAGAGGTCGATACAACCCCCGGGAGCACTTCAACCGCACGAATCGGATCGGCCTCTGCCACTCCTGGAATCTGCTTGAGATCAGAGAGGCTGATCTCGCGAACGGTCGCTCCCCCAACCTCCTCAAAGCGGATCCTTTCCCTACTTCTTTCTGCCTCAACTGCTAAACCTTCAAGTTGGATCGCTTGACGTTGAAGACGGATGTAAATCTCTAAAGTCTCTTCCACATCCAGAGCAATGTCCTCAGTGAGCTCAGCATAACCAAGTGCCCTAAAGTTCAGGAGGTATAAGCCTGGCCCCACTCCTGTGAGCCGGAATGAGCCCAACCGATCCGTATCAGTAATACCGACTAGGGTTGTATCAGAGAATATTCGGACAACAGCGCCGGATACCGCCGCTCCCTGTTGGTCACGCACCCGACCCTGGACGGTTCCCTCCTGAGCTTGTAAGGCAGAGGCAAGGCTGCAGGAAACAAGAGCAGCAAGAATGATAAGCCGTGACATAGTGTTACGGGGATTCAAATCCGGGTCATCTCTGGTTTCATGAGGCATCTTTTTCCTAAATCACGTTGGCTGGTACCGTTAAGATGCCATAGTGTTCACTTAAACTTGATGTAATCGTGTTTAAGTTTATAGAAATAGAATTCCAAGACATGTTTCAAGAAGGCCTCATCGTAAGAGTATTACTTATACATTCAGTTGAGTTTCGCTAGAAAAAGAGGTGTGTCATAACCTCCGTTAACGCACTCACCAAGCTTAGAGAATGGCCGCGGCTGGAGCTAGCAAACTTGCCAACGCCAATTCGTCCACTCATGCGCCTTGCTGAAGCACTGGGAAACCCATCCCTCGATCTTCTCACAAAACTCGACTCTGAAACTGGGTTCGGCCTCGGCGGCAATAAAGTGCGAAAACTAGAATTTGAACTGTCCCCTGAAAGGCTTGAGGGTGTCACTTCCCTCATCACTGCAGGTGGTCCTCAGTCTAATCACTGTCGTGTTACTGCTGCTGCTGCTGCCCGACTCGGTCTAGGTTGCTGCATTATCGTCAATGGTCCGGAGCCAGAAACCCCGAGAGGTAATGCCCTGTTACATCGGCTCTTTGGCGCGAAGATCGTGACAGTACCCGAGCGCGAAGATCGCTCAACACAGCTCCATAACACTGCGGCAGACATACAAATGGAGGGTGGACATCCGCTGGTAATACCGATCGGTGCTTCCACGGGGCTAGGGAGTCTCGGTTATGCCGCTGCGTCTGTTGAGTTATTCGACCAATTGCATCAGCGCAAGCCACTTCCTAAGAGGACAGTTGTATTCGTCCCAAGTGCTTCATGTGGCACGCTAGCTGGCATACTACTTGGCATTTCTCTTCTTGAGCTAAATGATGTGTTATTGGTGGGAGTGAGCGCTGATATGGGCGGAATCGAGATGAAGCAGCATTCGATTAAGATCGCGCGGGCTGGATCCGAACTCCTAATGTGGGACGGCCCTTTATTAACGGACAACGTAAGCACAATCGACAACCAGGTGGGAGACGGATATGGCCTACCGACAAGGTCTTCAGATGAGGCGCTGCGTATGTTCGCACTATATGAAGGGCTTGTGCTCGATCCTACTTATACGGCAAAAGCAGCAGCAGAACTAATTTCTTGGATTCGAAGCGGCCTGGTCTCTAACGGCGACCGTGTAGTTTTTCTACATACGGGTGGGCACCCAGGTTTATTGAAGTAAAACTATTCGTCAGCCGCTTTTGTCTTCGAACCGATCAAGAGCGTCGAGGTCTGGATATCCAATCGGATACATCTCCTGGATTCGAGCGCAGAGTCCCAAAACCTTTTCCTCTCCTGCAGGTGGCCCAACGATCTGTAGTCCAACTGGCAACCCTTCATCATTCAGCCCGCAGGGAACGGACGCAATCGGAAGACCCGTGAGGCTGAGCGTGAATGTTGGAGCAAACCAGTCCACATAGGTCTTCATGGGTCGACCTGCTATTGACTCTGGATAATTCTGCTCTACTGGGAAAGGTGACACTGCGGTCGAGGGAGTCAGCATGAAATCATAACGCTCAAAGAAATCCATGAAGAACATCCACATCTGGTCACGAATACCATGTGCCCAAGCAATTTGCTCACTTGTTACGCGAAGGCCGGCCTCGACATTACCCCGGATGTTCTCACCACATTCTTCAATCCGATCCATAAGCCCCCTCATTTGCGTGACCATCCATACTCCACGCAGATGCAGGAACGCTTTCCTCGCTGCCGAAAAGTCCACTTCGATGTGTTCAACATAAGCTCCATCCATTTCCAACCCCTGGGCAGCAGAGCGGCACACCTCTCCAATCCCTGGATCAATTCCTAGGCCAGCCACATCAGGGCAGTACGCAAAGCGTAGTCCATCCGTTTTTAGATTTCGTATACCGCGGCTGAAATCACGGCCCTGTGTAGACTGACTCCTAGGAGAACGCAGGTCGGATCCTGCCATCACCTTAAGAGCTAGCGCAACATCTTGCGCAGTACGTGCCATCGGTCCGCTGACCGATAGGTCATCCCAAAGCCATTCAGTTGGGTGTATCGGCACCAGGCCAGGTGAAGGGCGAAGCCCAACAAGACCGCAGAACGAAGCTGGAATCCTTAGCGATCCGCCGAGATCACTCCCCTCGGCAATCCCGATCATGCCGCTCGCGAGCGCAGCAGCCCCACCACCTGTGGAACCTCCCGATGTACGCTCCGGGTTCCAGGGGTTACGAGTGCGACCAAATACCTCGTTAAACGTGCTCGCCCCTGCCCCGAACTCTGGCGTGTTGGTCTTACCTACGATGATCGCACCTTCACTGCGAAGGCGCTGCACTACGATTGCATCCTCCATAGGAATGTGATCTGAAAATATCGGTGACCCATATGTAGTCCGCAGACCTGCGACAGGCGTCAAATCCTTGATACCTACTGGGACGCCACAAAGCACCGGCAAATCCGGGGCGGATCTTATTGAAGCTTCCAGAACACGAGCGTCTTCGATCGCCTGTTCATTCAGTGTAACAACAGCATTAAGGGTTGGATTACAACGTTCTATGCGATCTAGTGCCGCTTCAACAACCTCTACTGGAGAGATCTCGCGTGTCTTTACTAGTGCTATAATCTCTGCGGCAGAAAGCGCGGCAAGATCTCCTTGGGTCATGTCACAACTCCAATTCTTCAGACCTGCAGTTCTCAGCTATAAGGCCCAGTTCAAAATAAATTTCACGGGCAAGCCAAGCCCCGGATCCACAAAAGGAAACACCCAGTATGTCTCACTGACTGGCGCCCTTACGTGACTCCACCCATGAGTCTCTTCACTCTCGGACTGACAATTACCGCGATGATACCAACTAAGCCCGATATCGTTGCAACCGTGCGGAAGAGTTCGGCAGATTCCATCGTCGCCAGCTGACCTGCCATAAGGCCAGCGAACAGGTTTCCGAGTGCGGCCCCCACAAACCATATGCCCATCATCTGACCAACTCTTCTTTCAGGAGAGAGTTTGGTAATCGCAGAAAGTCCGATGGGTGAAATGCAGAGTTCTCCAACTGTGTGAAAGAAGTAAGTGACGACTAGCCACGCTGGCGATACAAGATTACCGGGGGACGAGTTAGCTGCACCCCAAGCGATGACAAAGAAACCAACCGCAAGCCCCAAGAGGCCTAATCCGGCCTTCATTGGAAGAGATGGATCTTTATTCCGGCCTTCTAGCCACACCCAGACTGAACCAAAGATTGGTGCCAATAAGATGATAAAGAGAGCATTCACTGACTGAAGCTGTGAAGCCTGAATTTCTACGAT
>Ga0310344_10002223_pt1 | contig 14636 bp, 16 predicted proteins | sample HC15DNA20200_MG_FD_203801 | JGI IMG/M metagenome (GOLD analysis project Ga0310344, IMG submission 203801) | Marine microbial communities from station ALOHA, North Pacific Subtropical Gyre - HC15-DNA-20-200_MG | ecosystem: Environmental > Aquatic > Marine > Oceanic | place: Pacific Ocean: North... | reverse complement strand
TCTTTGATCAATCTCCTCCTTTGATACATGCAGATTGATACTGTTATCTTCAATGTTTATACTGATTTCATCTCCTTCTTTAACAAATGCAATTGGGCCACCAACAAATGCTTCTGGCGCAACATGTCCAACCATGAATCCACGAGTGCCACCTGAGAATCTACCATCTGTGATCATTGCAACTTTTTTACCTAAACCCTGACCTACTAAGGCAGCAGTTGTTGCAAGCATTTCTCTCATTCCTGGACCACCTTTTGGCCCTTCATATCTAATAACTAAGACATCTCCCTCATTGATTTCACCTTTTGCAACCGAGTCAAATGCAGATTCTTCTCCATCAAATACTCTTGCTTTACCAGTGAATTTTGACATTTCTACACCTGCTGTTTTAATTACTGCACCTTCTGGAGCTAGAGTTCCCTTGAGGATTACAGCAGTTCCAACTCCATGTAATGGATTTTCAACTTCTCTTACAATTTGTTGTTCAGTAGTTGATATTTTGTATTGTTTGATATTTTCTTCTATTGTTTTTCCAGTAACAGTTAGTGTATTACCATGGATCAAATTATTATCTAATAATTTTTTCATTACTAATGGGATTCCACCAATTTTATCAAGGCTGTTCATAACATAACCTCCACCAGGTTTCATATCAGCTATATGCGGTGTTTTTTTCCTTATTCTTTCAAAGTCATCATATGTTAATTTTATTTTAACTTCATTTGCTAATGCTAGTAAATGTAAAATACCATTAGTAGACCCACCAACCGCATTCAACATTGTTATAGCATTTTCAAACGATTCGAATGTTAAGATGTCACGTGGTTTAATGTTAAGTTCTAATAATTCTGTACATGCTTTACCAGTTTCATAAACTATTTTTTCTCTTCTATCATCTTCAGCTGGTGGGCTTGCACTTCCTGGCAATGCGATACCAAGTGCCTCAGAAATTGATGCCATTGTATTTGCTGTAAACATTCCACCACAGGAACCAGCATTCGGACACGCAGTATCTTCTATATTTTTTAATTCTTCTAGTGAAATTTGTCCTGCATTATATGATCCAACCGCCTCGTAAACATCAACAACTGTTAATTCTTTTCCGTTTAATATTCCAGGCATGATTGTTCCACCGTAAACAAAGACAGATGGTATGTTCAATCTTGCCATAGCCATCATAGTACCTGGTAAACTTTTGTCACAGCCAGCAATGCCAACTAAAGCATCATATTGATGCGCTCTTACCATTAATTCAATTGAATCAGCAATAACTTCTCTGCTAACTAATGATGATTTCATTCCCTCATGACCCATTGCAATTCCATCACTTACAGCAATGGTACTAAATTCTCTAGGCGTAGCACCACTATCTTTTACACCATCCTTTGCCTTTTGAGCAAGTCCTGGCAGATGAATATTGCAGGGTGTAGCCTCATTACCTGTATGGCAGACACCAACAAATGGTTTGCCAAGATCATCATCAGATAAACCCATAGCTTTGTACATTGCTCTGTGTGGAGCCCTCGCTGTTCCTTCTACAACATTTCTGCTTGATATTTCCATTTTAAACAACTACAAAATACGTTACTGTAATTTAAATTCTAGAAATGCAAATTTCATAAACCAGTGCCAAATACAAGAAACATGGATGATTCTAAGAAACTTCAAACCTTCATTCAGGATGTAAGAGATGATTTAAACAATTTAGATGACCTGATTGATTATTATGATTTTTTAGGCCATCATAATATTAGAACTATAGTTTTTAACCCTGAAGACGAATCCAGTTTTTTTGAAGGATCAGTAATCACAGTTTTAGATCAACGATATCGTGAATTTTTTAAAAGTAAATTTAATCATGAAATTGATGAATTAACACGTGTGGACGTTCTTGAAATTATTAGGGCGCAACTACCACGTATCAGAAAGAAACTTTCTGAATAATAAATAAAATTATTTTGTGTGCGTTAGTGATTATCCCCTAATTATTTGAGAGTCAAGTTCAAGTAATTGCTCTTCAACTTGTTCAGGTGTTTCAGAACCAAACGAAATTAAAATTCGATCACCATCTTCAAAAACATATTCTCTAATATCGCTTACAGGTTGGTGGTTAATGTAATATTTGAGTGAATAATCTTCATTAGTGCAAAATTGCCTACCATCTGGAAACACAAAACATTTGTTATCAATACCGATATTCAGACTATCAAATAAGAAACCTAACGTTACTCCTGTTGAATGTCTATGAATTGTGGTCCCATCACTATCTTCAAAGTGGATCCAACTATTTTTAATTTGGTAACTTGGTACAGCAAAGTCAAATTTATCACCAAAAATTCTAACAAGTACTGATGAATGCACATGTTCATCACCTAATTTTCCGGCACCTTCAGGTGCACCAAGAACACTGTCTGAATCAACTTGCGTGATGAAGACAAAACTTGCATATCCTACAATTACAGCAATTAAAGCTAAAATACCGGCAGCCATCAGTGTGGTTTTGCGCTTAGCCTGTGTTCTTTTAGCAACAACATCTTCACGTCTTTCTTGTCTTTCTTCTCTAGCTTTTCTACCCATTGATGTTCAGACTCATTTTTTGCCCTATATAACGTATGAAATTTTCATAGTTTTTATAATTAATTTTTAAAAAATTATGAAGATAATATTTTTTGTTAAATCATTCTTCAACAGGAATATCCATTTTCAACCATAAATGACCCTTTGCCATAGTGTGTTCGAAATTTCCATTTTTGATGTTGTTTTTAATCAACTCAAAAAGTTCCGTGGGAATATCTTCCCAATATTCAGTTTCTGTTTCAACCTTCAGAATATCCTGTTTTTGCAGATTCAGTAACCATTGATGAATTTCATCTTCATGTAAAGAATCAGGTGAGTCATGTCTATCACCTATGATAGCCTCAATACGAAACAGCAATTTTTTCATTAGTTCTATCTAATGCTAATATATTAATTGAATTTTATTAGATAATTCACGTTGGCTGGATGTATTTTTTGTGATGTGATAAACGGTAAATTACCATGTTATATGATTTACGAGGATGATGATTGCCTAGTAATTTTGGACAAGTATCCAATAGATAACGGTCATTCACTTATAATTACAAAGAAACACTTTGAAAAAATCATTGATATGAATACAGATGATGTGTCTAGACTATTCTCTAAGATACCAAAAATTGCTAATGCAATTATTAAGGCAACTGACGCTGATGCATTCAGTGTTGCGCAAAATAATGGAAAAGCTGCAAAACAGATTATACCACATGTCCACATACACGTAATTCCAAGATATAATTCGACAGGTACATTATGGACTAAAAGAAAAATTATGACTGCTGATGAACTAGGTGAATTAGCAGAAAAAATAAAAAGTTGTTTTTAATAATTTTTAACTAGCATAATTTGGATTGTAGCGTAATAATGCACCAATGTTTCCAAGATTAGATACCATTGAGCCATGCTCGGACACACCAGAAATAACTTCAATTTTCGTCCCTGTCTTTGTTGCTAATAACGAAAGATAATCTACAATATCTTGGTCTGTTACAACTACGTCTGTTGATTTACATGACAAGCATGGAGAGTTTTCAAATTCAGTTTTAGTCTGGATTACTTTTTTTTGCTCAATAATTTTTTCTTGTGTGTCATTACATCTATTGCATTTAGCTTCAATTCTATAAAGCCCAATTTTATCAGTCACTATGATGGTATCAGCAACATTATTTTTCAGATAATTTATAATTTCATTTAATCCATAGACCCCTAGACCAGAGTTGCTGTTGATCTGTTTGAATAGTTTTTCCACAATTTGTTTTTCTTCAACTAATCTGAAATTAGAAAGAATGTCAGACGATTTATCAAAGGCTTCTCTCACTCCTTCTGATCCAGCGTATGATGCATCTATTGTAGAGATAATCATATCTTGTAATCTATATTCCAAATAGTTATCATTAACGAATTCTTCTTTTGTTGGTCCTGGGCCAGAAACAATCAGACCTTTAATAGGATAAATGTCAATAAAATATTCACGTGTGATTTGTGCTATTCTGTTAAAATAATATGTAAGTTCCATTTCTCTTAATTTTTGAAATCTTTTTGCAGATTGACCTCCTTGTCTATGTTTGCCTGCAACACCAGAGCTTGTTTCTTTCAAAACTTGTACTTTATCGCCATATAGAATTCCCCAACCAGCATCTTTTGCATCAATAGCCAAAAATCCAATAAGGTTATCATCTTTCAGCATATCTTTTAAGATATCAACGTGGAAATGATCATCGCATCTATACAGGAATGTTTTTAGATCTTTTGGTGGATCAATTTCAAACACTTTTACAATTTCACTGCCTAGAGGTCCACCTTCCTCTCTTGGGAGTGCACCGCAAAATATTACTAATCCTCTTTCAGGAGTTTTTTTGTATAATTTTAATCGTTGAAGAACTTTTGATAATGAGTCAACTACATGTGTGCGGGTAACATCGGATTTTATATTATCCGCAGTGCCTTGCTCTTCTCTTAGGTTTGTTATTACTTCATGTAGTTGTTTGCCCTTTGGAATGTATACAGTTATCAATTCAGTTCCACGCCCTGTAAATTTTGAAATCTCCTGTAGAGTTTTTCTTATTTTATAAAGCTTAACGGAATCCTGTTTTACTATTTCTATTTTTGGCAATTGTATCTATCTTTAAATTATTAATATTAAGGTAAATGCTTTTGATGGATTAATGATCGAATTTAGTCATATTTTTTGATCGATATTTCAACATTTTATCATTTATTGAATTGAGACAATTTAAATAGCAAATTCAATTTGTGATGTTATGTCGTATTCAATTCAGACAACTAAATTTTTCAAGACTGTTCCAAAGTCTGTATTAGTTGTATTAGCATCTGTTTTTATTCTTGGTTTATTTGTTATTGGATTTGATCAGGGTCATGTTTTTAGTATAGTCAATGGTGAATCTGCGTTTGTCGATCAGTTTTTGCATGAACTTACTCATGATATGAGGCATGCTGCAGGCTTTCCTTGCCATTAATTTTAGTTTATTAACATTAGAATTTGTTTGGATGAAGTCTTACTTCTGATTTATTCTCGTGAATAACAATATCTGCTTTCTTAATTTTACTACGATACATCTTTACTTTTTTATTATCAGAATTAATGTGAAATCTTTGAATTTCTATCAGCGATAATTTTTCTAGGTTAACCAGCGTCTTGTAAACAGACGATAATGATATTCGTAGTTCGCCAGATATTTGGATTGCATCTTTTTCTTTATTCACCACTGAAAATAGTACTGCATGTGAGCATGTAGTTGTTAATGCTTCAATAATACGTTGGTTGATATCATATTCATCAAGCTCAAGTAATGTTGGTTTTGGGAGAGCTCCACGCATAAAAATCAATTAGCGGATAACGAGAGTGTAGGTTCAGGTTTTTTGATTAATATTTCAGCCTTGTTTATTCTACTTTTGTAAATCTTAAACCTCTTGCCATTTTCGGCCATGATAGTTTTTTCAATTTCTATTAATGTCAAATCTTCTAAATCTGACAGTTTTTTATAAACAGAGCTAAGTGGGATTTTTAATGATTGAGAAAGATTAGCAGCAGTTTTACCTTTTTTGATAATCGAAAAAATAATTGCTCTTGATTCAGCATCAGCTAACGCTTCAATGACTTTTTGAGTTATATCATATTTTTTTAATTGTGGCAGTGTGATTTTATGTTGCATGTATTTTATTTTATTAGAATGTATATAGAGATATTGATTATTTATCATTCTCAAAATATAGAATAACACTGATTATGTAGAAATGTTATGAGCTTGTCCACAAAATTATGTTGTGACTTGTTCTAATTGATTGTTTAAATCAGCTTGCTTAATTTCCGTTGCAATACGACGTCCCATACTCATTGGTTCATCAAAAATTAATGAAGTGTATGGCGATCCATTCATGAAAATGTTTGTCCCAGCTACAATTCTAGCTGAAAATTCAAATGCACTAAACTTTGCATTTTCATCATAAACACCTTCAATGCAGAAAGGTCCATTCATTCCTGGCGGAACAAGTCTAGCAGACGTTTTAACAAAATTTTCACCCATAGTATATACATCATCCAACAATGATTCACGTAAAACAAGTGGACTATTTGCAATTACATTAAATGATGTGAACTTTTCCATATTGAGCTGGTTTTCAGCTGGAATTCTAGCCAAGCCTTCTATATTGGATTCATGTCTTTTATCAACACCAAAAAACTCAATTTCATTTTTCAACGGTGAATAAAAAAATTGGAGGTATGCTAAAACACCTGAAGTATATTCTTGAAGATATAGATCATTATCGCCGTTGATTAAACCTTCTTTAATTAATTGGTCACGTTTTTTATTATATTCATTTTCAGTAGAAGCAATAAAGTATCCTTTTCCACCAGCAGCACCATGCCGCTTTGCTATGACAAGTCCATTGATTGCATCAGGGCTAGGTACAGATTTTGGTGTTGGTAGATTTGATTCATCCATCAGTTTTTGTTTTAGTTTACGATCAGATTCCCAGCGTAGTATGTTTTTATTTCCAAAAATCGGTGTTTTGATTGATTCAATTTGTTCTGAACTCATCTGTGCTATTAGCGTTCCATGTGGAATCAGAATGGAATTATTTTTTTGTAGGATAGAATGACATCTGTCGTCTATCACTTCTGAAAATGAATCAACAAGCACTAATTCATCGATAAATTTGAACCGTTCATAGAGTGATTGTCGTTTTTTTTCGCAGATTAATAGTGTCTTAAATCCTTCATCTTTTGCACCTTTTAGTAGCTGAAGCGCACAATGTGAGCCCAGTGTTGCTATAGATGTCAAATACAGTTTTTCTTAACTGCATACACATATGAAACTATGTGTTAAAATGTGTGACCGAAACATAAGAAAATACATAATCTATCAAATCCATAGTAACATCTGGTTTAATGTCCGCGGGAACAGTTTTTAATATAAAATCAACCATAGAGACATTTTTTGGTAATGAGTCAGTATTTTGCCGTATTGAATATACAGTAATAGCACTGGCTATATGTGCAATAGCCATTTCTTTTTTATTTAACATGACGATTTTTTGTATTAATAGTAATTAAATGAAAAATTTTTAATAATTAATAAATAATATGGCTGAAAAATGGAACACAATTTATAGTGGTTAAGTATCGAACCAATATTGCAAATTTCAACTCAAGCAACTACTATCAAAGATGATGATAGGAAGCAAATTTACTTCCAAATCCTGTCGGACCAATTTTGTATGGGAATAATTTCATCCATTATAGATAACCCTAAAACTGCTGTTGAAATTGCTAAAACTACAACCATTCCGATAAGCACTGTTTATCGAAGGCTACAATTTCTTCAGGAACATAAAATGCTGAAAACCTCCGGTGGGCTAAACAAGGATGGTAAGTATTTTGTATACCAGAGTAAGTTAAAAACAATCTCAACCTTTTTTGATGGTTCAGAAACATGGGTTTCGGTTACACCAAACCTTAATTTCACAATTAACTAACAATTACTAAAAAAACCATAATAAATACTCAAATTTCAAAAGAGAAACAATGGGTGAAACTGAATTAGGAGAATGGCGTAGGACTCATTATTCAAAAGAATTAGCCGCATCAATGGCAGGATCAGATGTGACAGTAATGGGTTGGATTTCAAGTATGAGAGGCCATGGCAACATTACATTCCTAACTCTTGTAGACAAGATGGGAGCGATTCAGGTTGTCGCAAAAAAAGGGGAAAGTCCAGATGATCTAGTTCAAAACATATCCAAGCTGAAAGAGCATTCTTCTATAGGATTAATTGGAACAGTGAAAATGTCTGAGAAGGCACCAAATGGAATAGAAATATCACCAAAAGATCTTAGAGTATTTTCATCAGTTGAGAAGATTCCACCATTTGATCCACACGCAAAAACTGTAAAAAATATTGATACACGACTTGAGATTAGAGCAATTGACTTACGTCGAAGTATAATGCAGCACGTTTTCAATGCACGAAGTAATGTACTCAAATCAATTCGTCAGTATTTTTATGATCATAATTTTACTGAAATTAACACACCAAAAATGATCGCAACTGCTACAGAGGGTGGTGCTGCACTGTTCCCAATATTTTACTACAACAAAGAAGCATTTCTTGCTCAAAGCCCACAGTTGTATAAAGAACAATTAACGATGAGTTTTGAGAAAGTTTTTGAGATCGCACCAATCTTTCGTGCCGAACCATCTAGAACGAATAGGCATTTGTCTGAAGCGATATCAATTGATTTTGAAGAGGCATATGTTGATTACAATGATATAATGAAAAGGATTGAAAAGATCATAAAACAAACTATTTCATCCTTGGAAGAATTTACACGTGAAAATACTGATGTAGAATTTAATGTTCCCAAAATTACTGATACAATTCCACAATACACTTACTCTGACTTGTTAGAAAAAATTCAGGCTACAGGAGCTAAGAGTCAATGGGGCGATGATTTGTATCCAGCACAATTAAACAAAATTGGAATAACTGGATTTTATTTTATCAAGGATTGGCCTGTTGGTCCAAAACCATTTTACGTGAAAGTAAGTAAAGACAACCCTAAGATTTCCGAGTCGTTTGATTTAATGTATGGTGATTTGGAACTTTCTTCTGGCAGTACAAGAATTGAGAAAAAATCTGAGCTTGAAGATAGAATGAAAAATAAGGGTATGAAGGTAGACACATTTGGTTATCATCTTGGCGTTTTTGATTATGGCGTTCCACCACATGCTGGATGCGGAATTGGTCTTGAAAGATTGATGATGGCACTCACAGGAATTGAAAACATTCGTGACACAACATTTTATCCTAGGGATGTTGATAGATTAACACCATAGGTGAAAAGTTTGGTTAATGAAGAAGAAATTTCTGATGTTGCAAAATTAATGAAAATTGATCTTGAGGATCATAGCGCTCATATCAAAAGAGTGCAAAAAATGCTTGAATATTTTGATATTCTAGATAGAGCTAATGTTGAAGCTGAAGAAATAACTGTTCAGGAAACTGACTTAGATAAACTAAGAGACGATAAGCATATCCCTTATGATAAAAATTTGCTAAAGTTTCTGAAGAGCTATCAAGAAAAGTATGTTAAAGCTCCAAAGTTGAATTAAGTTGGATTTAGGAATTAGCGCATTAAATTATGTGAGTGGTATAAAGAATAATGAATTTACTGTAGAGGAATTCATTTCTGAATCGCTTGATCATATCAAACAAGTTGATGAAAAACTGCATGCATTTCTACGAATAAATGATTTCGCAATAAAAAAAGCAAAAGAGATTGACGCTAAAATAAAATCAAACCAGAATGTTGGTAGATGCTATGGAATGCCAATTTCTGTTAAGGATAATATTTGCATAGAAGGTTCAAAAACTACTTGTGCATCAAAAGTTTTGGAAAATTTTATTGCGCCTCATACATCTACTGTAGTTTCTAAATTACACTCTGAAGATTCAATAATAATTGGAAAAACAAACCTGGATGAATTTGCAATGGGTCTTAGTACAGAATTTAGTGCGTATGGACCAAGCAAAAACCCTTGGAATATTGACTGTGTTCCTGGCGGCTCGTCTGGTGGAAGTGGAGTATCTGTTGCTGCAAATGAGTGCATTGCATCACTTGGTTCGGATACAGGTGGTTCTATTAGAAATCCAGCAAGTTTTTGTTCAGTTGTTGGACTTAAACCAACATATGGATTAGTAAGTCGTTACGGTCTTGTGTCATACGCCAATAGTATTGAACAGATAGGTCCAATGACAAAAACTGTAGAGGATTCAGCATTCTTACTTAACATAATTTCTGGTATTGATCCTAATGACAATACTACATTAGATAATAAAAATCAAGATTATCTATCTGATATTGATGCAGGGATAAGTGGAAAAAAAATCGGAATAGTAACAGAGATGACTAATTCTGATGGGCTTAGTGCTGATGTGCTAGATGCAACCAATAACTCGATTCAGACATTTGAAAAATTGGGAGCTAACTGTGAACAGGTATCATTACAAATGGTTCCATACACTGTGGCGGCATATTATACTATAACATCAACAGAGGCAGGAAGTAACCTAGCTAGATATGACAATGTAAGGTATGGGTACGAATTAGATTCATCAGGATTTGAATTTAATTCGTACATATCACAGGCAAGAAGCAAACTTGGCCCTGAAGTTATAAGAAGAATGATCCTAGGTGGTTTTGTACCTTCTGCTGGACACGCAGGAAAATATTTCCTAAAAGCATTGAAGGTGAAATCTAAACTGATTAGTGAAATAAAACATGTATTTGAAAAATTTGATTTTTTAATTTCTCCTACAGTTCCTATACAGCCATTCAAATTTGGTGAAAAAATCAACGATCCGGTATCATTCATGATGGTTGATTTTAACACTGTTACTGCTAATCTAACTGGAATTCCGGCTATATCAGTACCATACAAAATTACAAACGGATTACCAATAGGAATTCAGATAATGGCAAACCATCTTGAGGAACATTCGATGCTACAAGCTGCATATGCGTTAGAAAAAACTGTAGATTTACCTGAGGTACCAATCTAATGACAAAAATTGGTCTTGAGATACACTGTCAATTAACAAAACTTGAAAGTAAGTTATTTTGTTCATGTAAGGCTGATTACAGAGAGTTTGAACCTAACACAAACATTTGCCCTATTTGTATGGGAATTCCAGGATCATTACCATTATTGAATAAAATTGCAGTTGAAAAAGCAACGCTGATTGCAATGGCACTTGATTGCAGCACTCCTGACAAAATTGCATTTTTTAGGAAAAATTATTTTTATCCTGATTTACCAAAAAACTTCCAAATCACTCAGCTAAATGCGTATGGAAATACAAGCATTGGATGGGAAGGCAAAATCTTAGTGGGAGCTGTGAAGATAAGAATTAGAAGAATACAATTGGAAGAAGATCCTGGACGATTGATTTACGAAGGCGCAACTGAAAAAACTAAACTAACATTAGTTGATTACAATAGGGCTGGAACACCATTAGTTGAAATCGTAACAGAACCAGATTTTGAAACCCCTCATCAAGTCAGAGAATTTTTGAATATACTTTCAGATTTACTTGAAAACTTGAATGTATCAGATCCTGGTCTAGAAGGTGCAATGCGTGCAGATGCTAACGTATCAATAGAGGGTGGCTCAAAAGTTGAAATAAAGAATATCGGTTCATTTCATGATTTAGAAAAAGCAGTTCATTTTGAAATAACAAGACAGCAAAGTCTTGTAGAAAGAAAAATTGAGATTATTCAAGAAACAAGACATTGGGATGATGGTAGGAAAATAACTGTTTCAGCAAGAACAAAAGAGGAAGAGGCTGAATATCGTTATCATCTTGAAGCAGATATTCCGTGGGTTAGAATTAACGATACTACAAAAAACCAATTACAAACGCACATGCCTGAAAGCATCAGTTCCAAGAAGGAACGATACGTTTCAAAATATGGCATTACATCACAGGTTGCAGACATATTATCTTCTGACAAATATTTCTCTGAACTTTTTGAAAAGGCAAACAATGAAACTAATGCAAAAGATATTGCAAATATGATTACTACAGATATTATGGGATTACTTGATACACGTGAAAAGCGTGAAATGTCAAAACTAGAAGGAGATCATATTTCAGATTTAGTTGAATATATCAAATCAAATAAGATTACTAGAGCCTCTGCAAAATTAGCTCTGGATGAGGTTATAAAAAATGGAAAACAATTATCAGAGATAATTGAGGATCTTGATTTGGGTCACGTTTCGGATGAAACTACATTATCTGACATTATAACAGAAATCTTAGACGAAGAGACAAAAGCAGTAGAAGATGCAAAGCAAAATCCTGATATTGTTAACTTTTTGGTAGGTAAAGTTATGCAAAAAACACGAGGTAAGGCGGATCCGGAATTGACGTTATCACTCTTGAAAAAACATCTTGGCATCAACTAAAAAACGAATTCTAGTACTTGGTGGTGGTTTTGCTGGTGTTGACTGCACTAGAAAATTAGAAAGTTATTTTCATTCTGATTATGATATTGAAATAACATTAGTGAGTGATGATAACTTTCTGCTTTTTACACCAATGTTACCACAAGTAGTTGCTGGAACAATTGCGCCAAGACATATTGTAATGCCGCTTCGTGCATTATGCAAAAAGGCACGAATATATGAATCGGTGATAAGAGATATTGATCCAGTTCAACAGCATGTTACTTTAGAGGGCACACCTGAAAAAATTGGTGTTAGAATACATTATGATTATTTAGTTATTGCATTAGGCAGTAAAACTAATTTTTTTGGGTTAAAGAACGTTGAAAAATATTCATTCACGATGAAAACACTGTCTGATGCCATATCATTGCGTAATAGACTAATTGACATGCTTGAACAAGCAGAAAATGAAAAAAACCCAAAAATTAAGAAACGATTATTAACATTTGTTGTTGTTGGTGGTGGTTTTGCTGGTGTGGAAACGGCAGGTGAAATTAATGATTTTCTTCATGAGGCTATCTCTTATTATCATAATATCGAAAGAGATGATGTACAAGTTACATTAATTGAAGCTGGTACAACCATTTTACCTGGTTTTAATGAAAATTTATCAAAATACGCACATAACAGATTAGAAAAAAATGGAATCACGGTATCACTTCAGAATGCAGTTACGAGTTTTGATGGAAAAAATGTCAACATAAAAAAATTATCTGACTCATCATCAGAATCTACTATTGATTCACATACATTGATTTGGACAGCTGGTGTTACTCCAGTTGAAATTATCCAAAATTCAGCCTTTAAACTAAAAAATGGGAAAATAATTGTAAATGAATTTTTGGAAATATCGAATTATCCTGGTATATTTGCAATTGGTGATTGTTCCCAACTTGATAGTGAAAAAAATAATAAATTTCCACCTACAGCTCAATTAGCGGAAGCACATGCAAAATTAACTGCGTATAATATCAAACAAATAATTGAGAATAAAGAAAAAAAGAAGTTTGAATACAGATGGAAAGGACAGAGTGCTGTAATTGGCAAACGTTATGGAATAGCAGAAGCTATGGGAATGAAGATCACTGGATTTTGGGCATGGTTGTTATGGAGAAATTATTATCTTACTAAAATGCCAAATATAGAAAAAAGAGTAAGAGTTTGGCTTGATTGGAATATAGATTTGTTCTCACGAATAGATATCTCTAGGTATGGCTTCAAAAGAGATACGTCCAAAGAATATCGTGAATTAGATGAAGTAGATGATGTTTGGTAACATATTGATATCAAGTTATTAGACGCTTTTTGTCAATCTAGATATGAATATGGTATTCCTTTATCTGGCATCAGGAGTTGTTGCAGGAGTATTAGGCGGAATTTTCCTTGTGTCGTTTTTCTATAATCCTGAAAAGCTGTTTATGGTGCCTTAATTTCTGATTATATCTATAATTCTTTAGCAACCATTGGCAAAAATGCACCGGCATCAGATACAACTCCTAATGCTTGCCATGTACCACGATCCATCAATTTTGTAACTGTTGGTTGATTTATGTCTACTACTACTACCTTAACATTGGCAGGAAGCATGTTTCCAGTTGCAATTGAATGTAACATGGTCGCTACCATGATAACCATTGATGCACCTTTCAGAATTTCCTTGTATTTTTTTTGAGCTAATGCAACATCAACAATTACATCTGGCAATGGTCCATCATCACGTAGAGATCCAGCTAAAACAAAAGGTATTTTCTTTTTTACACACTCATACATTATTCCTCGTGTGAGTTTTTTTGATTTTACCATTTTTTCGATGGAGCCAGCTTTAAAGACGGAATTAATTGCCTCCATGTGATTTCTGTGACCTCTTATAGCAAGAGTTCCATCACGAACATTCATTCCAAGTGATGTACCTAATGTTGCATATTCAATATCGTGAACTGCAAGTGCATTTCCAGCTAGAACAGCATCAATGTATCCATGACGGATAAGAGATGAAACTGATTCTGCTGCACCAGTGTGAATAATTGCAGGGCCACCAACAAGGACAATTTTACCACCATTCTTTTTGGTACGTCGTATATCTTCGGCAACTTTTTTAGCAATATGTTGTGTTGGTCTTTCACTAGAACTTCCACTTCCCATAAACTCAAATACATTCATTCCTTCTCGAGGTCTTTCTGGGGGAATTACTTTAACACCATTTTCTCCAACAATAATCTTATCACCTTTTTTTACTTGACGAATAGGAATGCATATAGCTTTTTTCCCTTTAACTACAATACATTTGTCCATCATCATGTTATCAACATCGATCCATTTGTTGTTAAGGTAAATTTGTGTTGGATTATTTGTTGTACTGTAAAAATTATCAGGCATTACCATATTTTTTGTTGCAGTTTTTAATATTACATTTTTTTGAGTTTTTGATGTTGCTCCTTGACGATAAACATAGTTTAAGATTGTGTCTAGGTTTTTTCTGTTTTTTCCAGTTACAAGTAATTTTGCATAACTTTCATCCTTTTTC
>Ga0310344_10002221_pt1 | contig 14637 bp, 16 predicted proteins | sample HC15DNA20200_MG_FD_203801 | JGI IMG/M metagenome (GOLD analysis project Ga0310344, IMG submission 203801) | Marine microbial communities from station ALOHA, North Pacific Subtropical Gyre - HC15-DNA-20-200_MG | ecosystem: Environmental > Aquatic > Marine > Oceanic | place: Pacific Ocean: North... | reverse complement strand
TTCATTCTCATGTTGGAAGTAGTTGGAGATAAAAGTTGAACAAAGGTAATAAATTTTTTTTTGCATTTTTTTGAAAAAGTTTTATTATCAGGCCATGGCAAATCAACCACAATCAAACCATCTACACCTACTTTTTTACATTTATTTAAAAATTTATTTTCTCCATATTGGAAAATCATATTATAATAGCCCATTAAAATTAAAGGTTTAGTATTTTTATTTTTTTTAAATTTTCTTACGATTTCAAAGACATCTTTCATTTTGACGCCATTTTTAATTGCTCGGTAAGAAGCTGTTTGGATTTGCCCACCATCAGCTATGGGAGTATTATGAGGAAAGCCTAATTCACAAATATCAGCATATTTTGAAATTGCATTTAATATTTGTAAAGATTTTTTTTTAGTATTATCTCCAGCTACTGTATAGGTTAATAATGCAGATCTTTTTTCTACTTTAGATTTTTTGAATGCTAAACTAATTGGTGATATGGACATTATTTAATTTCCTAATCTTTGTCTTAAAATATCCCTATCTTTCTGGGCATCTCCACACGAATTAACAATTATGACAGTATCTTTGCTCAATTTTGGAGCTATTTTTATTGCTTCTGCGAATGCATGACTTGGTTCTAGGCTTGGATTTAAATTTTCAAATTTAGTAACTAATTGATATGCATTTAATGCTTCTTCGTCACTGGCTGCAGTATATCTTGCTCTTTTTGTATCTTTTAAAAAACAGTGAAGTGGCGAGACTCCTGGATAATCTAGTCCAGCGCTAATAGATTCTGTTTCCTCTATTTGACCTTCTGCATTTTGATTTACATATTGCGCGGCTCCGTGGAGTATTCCTATTTTTGATCCATAGGTTAGCGGGGCAGCGTGTCTTTTGCTTTTTTTGGGTCCACCTGCTTCAACTCCAATAAATTCAACTTTTTTTTTATCATAGTGCATAAATTCATTCCAGAAACCAAAACTTGATGAGCCTCCTCCAACACAATTTATTAATATTAATTTTTTTGGAATTTCTACAAACTCTTCTTTAATTTGTTTTAATAGCTCTCTAGAAATTTGTGATGTGCTCCAACCACAAATTTTCACAAAAATATTTGGTCCCACTGTAGAACCAACACACATATGAGTAGTATCACAATTTGAGACCCAGTATCTCATACACTCACTAACAGCATCCACAAGAGTTTGGCTACCTGTATAAACAGGAACTATTTCTGCACCATTTTTTTTCATCGCATCGCAATTAGGTTTTTGTCTTTTGATATCTTTTGCACCCATAAATATTTTACATTTTAAATCAAATTTTTTTGCTGCCATGCTCAGCATTTTTCCAGCATAGCCAGCTCCAGTGTCTCCAACGATATATTTTTTTCCTGCTTTTTTAGCAATAAGACTATGAACAGTAGCATTATAGATTTTATGGGCACCACCATTTGCTTCAGACACAACTTTTGCCCAAATCTCAGCTCCCTTTAAATAATTTGTTAAGTTTTCTAACTTAATAAATGGAGTTGGAGCACCCACCCAATTATTAAAATAGTAATCTCTTTCACTAATAAATTTTTTATCTTTTCTTAGTTTTTCAAACAAGATAGTTAAATCTTCTATTGGTTTCTTAAGGGTTTCAGGTATAAAATTTCCTCCAAATTTTCCCCAAAAACCATTTTTGTCGTGCTGGTCAATTAAAGGTATAGATTTTCTTATTTTTTTCATGAAATCATTCTTTAATGGAATTAGATACTTTTTCTATATTTTCTTCAACATTTCCTTTAATTAAACTTCGTCCCATAATTATTTTATTTGCACCATTTTTTAAACTTTCTAATGGAGTACAAACACGTTTTTGGTCGTTTTGTTCATCTTTGTTCATACGTATTCCTGGTGTAAAAACTAGTAGTTCAGGACCTATTATTTTCCTAACAATTTTTGCTTCATGTCCTGAACATACAACTCCAACTTCTTTTTCTTTCGCAACTTTTGCCAATTTTTCTACTTGTTCAATCACAGTGTTTTGGCTTCCCATCTCTTTTAAATCATCATCACTCAAAGATGTTAGAATTGTAACCATCATAACTTTTGGTTTAGATTTAATTTCGCTAGCAGCTCGTTTTGCGCTATCAATTAATTTTTTGCCTCCCTGCCCATGTATAGTTAAAAAACCAAAATCAATATCATCTAAAGCTTTAATTGCTTTATAAACAGTTTGTGGAATATCATTTAATTTTAGGTCAAGCATTAGATTTTTAATTCCAAGGTCGTTAAATTTCTTTATTCCTTGTTTTCCATGCGCATTGAAAAATTCTAATCCTAGTTTAACAGTAAAAATTTTATCTTTTACTACTTTTGTAATATTAACTGCTTCATCTAAATTTTTTGTATCTAACGCAAGAATTATTTTATTCACTAATTTTAATAAGTATCAGATATTTTATTTTCAGTAAAATTATTGTTTAATCTTTTAAAAAAAGTTTTACTCATTTTCCACTTAATGGCCTTTTTTTCTGGTATTTGCACTATTTCGGAGTTTTTTGGATTTCTTCCTATCCGTGCTTTTCGTTTTATAACTTTATAAGTGCCAAATCCTCTAATTTCAATATTTTCACCTCTACAGAGTGCTTTTAGGATTTCAGAAAAAATAATATCTAAGATTTGTTCAATATCTTTTCTTAAAAGGTTTGGGTGCTGGTTACACAAAGCTTGCAATAGTTCAGATCGAACCATATAGATAGAAAAATTTTAATCTTTCTTTTTTTCTTTTTTTGTTTTTACTTTAGAGAAATCAAATATATCAGAAAGAATTCCTCCTGAATCTTTAGAACCATATTTTTTTACAGCCTCTTTTGCCTGAATATCTTCCAAAGCTTTAATTGAAAGTGTTACTTTTCTTGTATCTTTATTTAATTCAGTAATAATAGCATCAATTTTGTCACCTTTGACGAAACGTGAACTTCTTTGATTTTCAACTTCTTTTGCTAGTTGATTTTTTTTAATTAAGATTGGGAAGCTCTTTTTTCCAACATTAACAAAAATTCCATTTTTTGTGGTGCTATCTACTATAGCAGTAATTATATCTGATGATTTTTTGTTCATAAAAAATTCAAAAGGATCATCCTCCAGTTGTTTGATGCCTAACCTTATTTTCTCATTTTCTTGGTTAATTTCTAATATTTTAAATTTAATTGTTTGATTTTTTTTATATTTTTCTAGCTCAGATTCTTTTTCAGACCAGCTCAAATCTTTATAGTGGATTAATCCATCAAATTCAGTTCCTTTAATTGAAACAAATAATCCATAATCAGTAATATTTTTAATTGTTCCTTCAGCTTTGTCACCAACCTTATGTTCTTCAACAAATTTTGTCCACGGGTTAGGGAGAGTATTTTTGTAACTTAAAGATAGTCTTCTTTTTTCGATATCTTTTTCCAAAAGTATTACTTCAATTTTTTGAGATGTTGATAATATTTTGCCCGGATGGATATTTTTTTTCGTCCAAGATAGTTCAGATTGATGAATTAAACCTTCTAATCCCTCTTCTAGTTTAGCAAAACATCCATAATCCTGTACTTTTGTTACAGTGGCAGGGTATTTTTTACCAATTTCGTATTTATTTATAATGTTTGAATAAGGGTCTTCGGTAAGGTGCTTTATACTTACGCTAATTTTTAACTTAACAGGTTCTATCTTAGTAATTTTTACTTTTATTGATTGCCCTAAAGATAGCAGTTCTGATGGTTTGTTAATTCTACTCCACGATATGTCAGTGATATGTAATAATGCATCAACACCATTAAGATCAATAAAAACTCCCCAGTCCGTTAAGTTTTTTACTATTCCTGTTACGACATCTCCTTCTTTTAATTTTGATATAATTTTATTTTTATCCTTATCTCTAATTTTTTCAATAACTGCGCGTCTAGATAAAACAATATTACCTCTTTTTTTATCCAGCTTTACACATTCAAAAGTTTGCTGGACTCTCATAAGATGATCAATATTTTTTAATGGTCTAAGATCAACTTGAGATGCTGGCAAAAAGCATAAGCAAGAATCTACGTTTACTACGAATCCACCTTTACATTTTGATATAATAGTTCCTTGCACTTCTTCATTATTTTCAAAAGCCTTTTCCATTTTTTTCCAAGATTTTGCTCTTCTAGCTTTTTCACGACTAATAACAATTTCCCCATGTCTGTTTTCGATTCTTTCTAATAAGACATCTACTTTTGATCCAACTTTAATATTATCTATTTCTTTTGTAAGTTTAAATTCTTCTATTGGTATTGCTCCAGAGCTTTTTAATCCCAAATCTATAAAAACAAATTTTTTACCAATCTCTTCTATTGTGCCAGTTGTTATTTCACCTTCTGTAAATTTTCTGCCGCCAAGATCTTCAGTAAGAAGTTTTTCAAATTCTTGATGAGATTTGCTTTTACTTTCTTTTATAATTTCTTCCATATTTTTGTAATAATTTCTTATTTATTATATTCGAAACTTTGCTTAATACTTGTTTTTTGCTTAATTTCGAGGTGTCAATTACTATCGAATCTTTTGTTCTACGTAAAGGACTGTATTTGCGATTGATATCTAAATAATCTCTTATTTTTAAGGCTTTTTTTACTTCAACTAAATTAATTCTAGGATTGTTTTTTCTGTAGTCACTCAATCTTCTTTTTGCTCTAGTAGTTAAATTACATTTAAAAAAAAATTTAATATCAGCATTTGGACATATTACGCTACCTATATCTCTACCTTCGATGCAAACATGATTTTTTTTTGAAAATTTTATTTGATATTTTTTTAATAACTTTCTTATTTTTTTTGATTTTGCAATTTCAGAAGCATATTTAGTTACATCTTGATTAAATAATTTTTTATTTTTTAGCTTTTTTGGTGAAATATCTCTGGAAATTTTTGACAAATAAGAAATATTATTAAAATAATTTTTTTTCTTTAAAATTTTGTAGCTCATATATCTATAAAGAAGACCAGAAGAAAGGAAATTTAATTTATATTTTTTGCTTATCTGTTTTGCTGCAGTAGTTTTTCCTGAGGCAGCGCCTCCATCACAAGCTATTAAAATTTTAATTTTTTTATTTAACTTCAATTTTTCCGCCTAAACTTCTGATTAATTTCATGAAACTTGGAAATGAGGTATTTACTGTTTCAAAATTTTTAATCTTTATTTTCATACCGGTTACCAATCCCAAGATTGCTGAAGACATACATATTCTATGATCATTTTTTGTTTTTACCAAAATAGATTTGTTTTTTATATTAATTTTATTTTTTCCATATATTGTCATTTTATCCTTTGTTGTTTTGCAGTGAATCCCACATTGGATTAAAATTTTACGCATTTCCTCCATACGATTGCTTTCCTTTTTTGTTATTTCATTTATACCTTGGAAACTAGAAGTTCCTTTATTTAATGCAGCGATTACAAAAAGGATAGGAAACTCGTCTATCAAAGAAGGTGCTAATTGCTTAGGACAATTAATCGGTTTTATAGAACTACTTTTAACAATTATACTTCCGACGAGTTCACCGCTTTCTGGTGATTTCCTTAAATTTTTTATTTTTATGTTTGCTTTACCTTTATTTATTAAAATCTTATAAAAACCTATTCTACTTTCATTGCAAAGACAATTATGAATAGTTAATTTTGCATTTGGAGTTAACAAAGTAAGAGCAATTAGAAAAGCAGCTGAACTTGGATCTGAATCAACTTTATAATTAAAAGCTTTAAGATTTTTTTGCCCCACTAATGATATCAAATTTCCTTTTTTTAATTTTTTAACTTTAATATCTGCTGAAATTTTTTTTAGAAGAATTTCTGTATGGTTTCTACTAATTTTTTTTTCTTCTATTGTTGAAGAACCTGGTGTATTTAGAAAAGCAGTTAATAATGAAGATTTTACTTGTGCCGATCCAAGATTTTCTACGTGGTTTTGAGCTAATGGCATAGTTGTTCCTTCAATAGTTATTGGAAGAGTTTTTTTTTCTTTAGGATAAAAAGAAGCACCAATTTTTTTTAATGGCTCAAAAACCCTTGACATATCTCTTTTGTTTAAAGATTTATCTCCATACAAATAAAATTTTCCAGGGTGCGTTGCCAAGAGTCCACTCAAAATTCTAGCTGTTGTTCCACTATTTCCTAAAAAAATTTTTATTTTTTTATTTGATTTTAATGAACCTAAGCCATTGCCATAAATTTTATATATATCTTTTTTCTTATATATTTTTACTTTAAGAGCTTTAAGAGCATTTATGCAAACTTTAACATCATCTGATTCAAGCAAATTTTTAATATTTGATATTCCAATGCATTGACTTGCAAAAAGTACACTTCTTATCGAACAAGATTTATCTGATGGAATTTTAACTGTTTTATTAAATTTTTTAATTTTTTTATTTATTAATACGGAAAAATTTTTGCTCATTAAAAATTAGAAAAATCTTCACCAAAATAAAGTCGTCTTGCTTCTGGGTGATTTACAAGTTTGCGCGGAGAATCGTTTGCTACTATTGTTCCGTTTGCCAGAACTACTGCACGATCAACAATTTTTAATAATTGACTTGCATTATGATCACTTATTATACAGCTGACAGGATCTGGTCTTGATTGAAGTTTTAATAGCAAACTTTTAATATCTTGAATCGATAATAAATCTACCCCAGCCATTGGTTCATCCAATAAAAGTACACGTGGATTAGTTACTAAACATCTGCAAATCTCAAGTCTACGTCTTTCTCCTCCGCTTAAAGCAGTAGCTTTGATGTCACGTAAATGAGTAATAGAAAATTCTGCCATAAGATTTTCAGTTAAATTTTTTCTATCAGAGTTTGATAGATCTTTTCTTGAAATTTGAGCTATTCCATAAATATTGTCGAATACTGTCATTGAACCTCTAAAAATTGAAGATTGTTGAGGTAAAAATCCTATGCCCATTTGAGCGCGAGTATGAATTGGAAGTGATGTAATCTTTTTTGACCCAAGAAAAATATCTCCAAAGTCACATTTTAGTAGGCCTAATACAATCGACATAAAAGTTGATTTACCAGCCCCATTAGATCCTAAAAATCCTAACATTTCTCCTCTTTGCAGCTCTAAATCTACTTTTCTTAAAACAATTTTTTTACCGTAACTTTTATTTATACTTTTTGCAGATAAAACTGGACGATCTTTTTTCCATTTAATGATTCGAAAACGTTTAATACTGCTCATTTAACTACTTTCATTTTAATTTGTTGGTCATTAAACATTGAAACCTTAAAATTTTTTGTTTCAAAATTATAGTCTATTTTATCAGCCTTTAAAGAACCAGTTGGATACATTAATTCAACATTGTTATATATTTGTACAACGCTCTCTGTTGCCAGCAAGTCCAAATTTTTGGCAAATATATTTGTTTCACCATCTGTTGCTCTTACATTTTTTTCAAAAAAACAGTCATAAGTTTCTTTATTGTATCTACCTTGGTCTGAAAAAATATTAACGATTCTCCCATCTGTTAAATGTAAAACCACATGCATGTTACTCATATAAACTAAATTAGGTTCTTCATTTACTATATAGGCCTTTTCTGATCCTATGGTAAACGGTTTATCCAAATTGTATAAACCTTTATATTCAACATTTTCAAAGGAAGTTTTTTCTTCTTGTTTATCAATTTTTTCTAAAGGTTTTTCTTCAATATATGCTGCTTTTTTCATATATGGAAAATATAAATATGTTATTAAAATTAATAAAAAACCAAGAAATATAAGTATAAATTGTATTTTTTGATTTTTCTTTGTCATTTGATTCCTCTGCTTAAACAATGATGTAAATGTATTATTCCAACTACATTTTTAATATTTTTATTTATATCTTTATTTTTAGCAACCAAAAGAGAAGTAATTTTTTTTGAGTTCATTTTCTCTATAGCCGAAAGAGCTGTGCTATTATCAGCAATCCAAGAAGGATTATTAGTAGCCACTAAGGCAATTTTTTTTTTATATAAGTTATTTGAATTTCTTCTTACATCTCCATCGGTCAAAACACTAATTTTACCATTTTTTTGTTTACAACAAACTAATCCTAATTTTTTTTTTGTCATTTCCGATATTGCTGCTCGCATTGTTTTATTTACTGAAATTATTGGGATTTCTTTTCCTTTTGCCATTATTTCTTTTACTTGAATTAATGCATTAGCTATTTGTCCAGCTGGATGAGTGGATACAAATTTTCTATTTGTAATTTTTTTTCTTTTAGCCAGAGCAATTGCCAAGGAATCTCCAAAACAACAAAACATGGTAGTACTAGAAGTAGGAGCTAATGAAAAACCTGCTTCTGAAACTTTTGGAAGTAAAATTTTTATAGTTGAATGCTTCAGTAGCATAGAGGAAGATTTACAAGAAACACCGATTATTTTTATATTAAATCTGTTTGCGTATCTTAATATTGAATTCAGTTCAGAAGATTCACCTGATACACTAAATATTAAAAGAGTGTCTTCCTTTGAAAGAAAACCCAAACCTCCGTGCTGTAGATCATTGGCATTAAATGCTACCGATGGAGAATTTAAACTACTTAAAGTTCCTGCAACTTTGAGTGAAATGATATAAGATTTTCCTACACCAACAACTACTATTTTGTTTTTTGTTTTGCTGCATAAGTTTACAGCTTTTGAAAAATTTGACGAACGTCCAAAGCTTGATGATAATTTTTTAAGTGCTTTAATTTCAGTTTGAACAGTTTTTTTTGCTATTTTTAAATCTGTATTCATTTAATGTTGAAAAATATCTTCTGTAAATCCACTTTGATCTAATTTTATTCTTGTTTTTAAAAATTTTATAGAATTATTATACAATTCCAGTCTATTTTCTCTTACTAGCATTTTGTAAAGTTCTTGTTTTATTTTATGTAAATATATTACATCGTTACTACAATACTGCAATTGTGCATCAGTCAACTCAGATAATTTTTTGTTCCAATCGCTACTACCAAGTCTTTTATCCATTTTTTTGTTACAAAACTCCATTACAAGATCTTTTAATCCATGAGATTGAGAGTAAGTTCTACATAATTTGCTAGCTATTTTTGTATCAAAAATATTTTTTACATTACATTTTAGAAAATACTCTAAGCCTGATACATCATATCTTAAATAATGGCCAATTTTTGTAATTTTTTCATTTTCTAAAATTTTTACAATATTGGGAGCTTTGTAGTTTTTTCTATTTGGTTGTATTATATATGCATCGTTATTTCCTGTGCTAAACTGAACCAAACTAAGTTTGTCTCTATGTGGAATTTGCAAACCAGATCCTTCAGTATCAATAGCAATATCTGAATGTTTTTCTAATTCTTTTAATGAATTTAAATCTATATCATCTTGAAATTTTAAAATTTTTGTCATACCTAACTCATATATAATGTTAATGTAATCAAAATGCAAAATAATCAGAAAATAATAGCTATTTTTGGGGGGAGCGGATTTTTAGGTAAAAATTTGATGCGCCAATTAACAAAGCAGGACTATTTAATTAAAGTAGCAACAAGAAATCCATACTTGAAGGGATATCTAAAGCCTTTAGGAAATCCTGGACAAATAGAGCTTTTTAAAACTAATATTTTTAATTCTAACGATCTTAGGAAGATTTTAAAAAATTGTGATTATGTAATTAATCTTATAGGTATTCTTCACGAAACAAGAAAACAAAAATTTGATCAAATTCATTCACAATTTCCATATCAGTTAAGTAATTTATGTAAAGAGTTTAATATAAAAAAATTAGTACATATTAGTGCACTTGGAATAAAACCAAAACATACTTCAAAATATATGCAATCAAAACTTCAGGGTGAAAAAAATATTATAGAAAATTTTAAGCCATCTGTAATTTTACGTCCCTCAGTTTGTTTTGGAAATGAAGATAAATTTTTTAACACATTTGCTTCTATAGCTCAATTTTCTCCAGTACTCCCATTGGTAGGAGGAGGAAAAACAAAATTTGCACCTATTTATGTTGGTGATGTTGCTAAGGCAATTGTTAAATCAATAAGGCTTAATAATTTGGAACCTAAGATTTATGAATTAGGTGGGCCAGAAAATTATTCTTTTAAGGAGTTGATGAAAATTTTATTAGATCAAATAAAAAAGAAAAGACTTCTGGTGCCCATACCTTTTGGTTTAGCAAAATTTCAATCACATTTTTTACAATTTATGTCAAAACCAATTTTAACTCCTGATCAAGTTGAAATGTTAAAATATAATAATATAGTTACAGGTGAGCATTCAAATTTAAGAGATCTTGGGATAAATGGAGAAAAAATTATAGATATATTACCCAAATATATATACAGATTTAGGCAAGGTGGGGAATTTGCTTAATTTTGTCAGGCTGATTTAATTTTCTTTTCAATAAATTGAGGAATATCTTCTTCTGTAATAATATCTTCTTCTTTTGCATTTTTAGGTTGAAAAGCGTAAAGAACATGCAGTTTACAATATGAAAATTTTTCTAATGCTTTTCTTCCACAAAAAAGATTTGCAGGTTGCATTTTTTCACCTAGCGGCCATTTGCAGTGTTCATCTGTCAAATTTTCTAGTTCTGTAGGATTTTCTGGTTCGAAATTTTTGTCTAATAGCAAAGCTTTAAATCTAGCTTTTCTTCCAAGTTTTTGATTTTTATTTTCAGGTAAATTTCCTTTATCTTTATTTTGCTCATCTGTTTTTCTTATTGATCTTTTAGATACAGTTCTTGCAGGTAAGTTTAGTCTATGTGCTTTTCCAATAACTGCATTTCGAGTAGTTCCGCCAAGTATATTGGCGATCTCGCTACCAGAATGACCTTTTTTCCATAAATCTTTTAGTTGCTGTTCACGTTCAGGAGTCCAACTCATTTTTTAATTTAATCTACTATATTTTGTATTTGCAATGAAAATTAATACCCTATGTGGATACTTTATTAACATTAATAGTTTTTTCTTGGACTTTTTCTTTTTGGTGAATTTTTAATATATAACAATTACCAATGGTTGAAATTGAAAATAAATACAAAATTTACGAAAAAAAATTTGGTTATATTAATTTTGTTGGAGCATATTCTTTATGGCTAAAGGAATGTAACCGTTTTATTAATGTGTGGATTCAAACTGTTTTCTCTCCACTTATTACATCACTCCTTTTTTTGCTAGTTTTGTCGTTAGCCATTGGCAATGAAAGGGCAAGTGTTTTGGGCTTTTCTTTCATTACTTTTCTGGCGCCGGGCCTTATATGCATGTCTGGTATTATACAACAGTCTTTTTCACATTCTGCGTCGTCAATAATGATTGGAAAAATGCAAAATACACTTGTAGATATTTTATATGCCCCACTAAGTGCTGGAGAGATAACTATAGCTATAACTTTAGCTGCATGTACAAGAAGTTTTATTATTGTAATTGTTTCGGTTTTGGTTTTTTCTTTTGTTGTAGACTTAACTTTTTATAGTTTTTTTCATATAATTTTACTTACTTTTCTTGGTTCTTTCATGACGGGCGCTTTGGGCATAATTGCAGGATTATGGTCTGAAAAATTTGATCATATGGCAAGTGTAACGAATTTTGTAATTACTCCTCTTTCCTTCTTATCTGGAACATTTTATACAATGGATCGTTTACCTGATTTTTTACAAAACATTACAAAATTTAACCCATTTTTCTATATGATTGATGGTTTTAGATATGGTTTTTTAGGAGTTTCCGATGGATCGATAAAGTTTGGACTTTACTATCTTACAATATTAAGTTTTCTTATATGGTTTGTTGCATATATTTTGTTTAAAAAAGGCTATAAAATAAAATCATAATTAATTTATGAGTTCTGTACTTGGCACATATTCAAGGAAAGATATTTCTTTTAAAGAAGGAAAAGGAACTTATCTGATTACAATTAATGGTGAAAAATATCTTGATTTTGTTCAAGGAATTGCAACAAATATTCTAGGACACTGTCACGATCATTTAGTAAAAACAATTGAACATCAATCTAAAAAATTATGGCATGTTTCAAATGCTTTTGTTATTCCAGAACAAGAAAGATTAGCCAAAAGAATTACAGAAAATACATTTGCAGATTTTGTTTGTTTTCAAAATTCTGGAACTGAGGCAACTGAAGCGAGCATAAAGATTGCTAGAAAATATTTTGACCAAATTGGAAAACCTGAAAAAAATAGAATTATTACTTTTAAAGGAGCTTTTCATGGAAGAACTTTAGCAGCATTATTTGCAGCTAATAATCCAAAACATATAGAAGGATTTGGCCCAAAAGTAGACGGTTTTGATCAGGTACCATTTGCTGATGAAAATGCAATGAAGAAAGCTATAAATAAAAATACAGCAGCAATCATGATTGAAACAATTATGGGCGAGGGTGGTATTAAAGTTGTGCCTGATTATTTTATAAAATCTTTAAGAAAAATATGCGATGAAAATGAAATACTTTTAATACTAGATGAAGTGCAGTGCGCTTATAGAACTGGTAATTTTTTTGCTTTTGAGAAAACAGGAATTATTCCAGATATAGTTCCAATAGCCAAAGGAATTGGCGGAGGTTTTCCGCTTGGCGCCTGTTTGGTTACAAAAAAAGCATCCGCAGGAATGACGGCAGGTACGCACGGAAGTACTTTTGGAGGAAATCCATTAGCAATGTCCGTTGGAAATGCTGTTCTTGATGTTATTTTAGAAAAAGATTTTTTTAAAAATGTTAAAAAAAAGAGCGAATATTTTTTAGATGGCTTAAAAAAAATTAAAGAAAAATATCCAAAAATTATTGGAGAAATAAGAGGAGAAGGTTTAATCCTGGGTTTGAAGATGATAGTAGAAAATACAGAATTTATGAAAAGGCTGATGGATAATAAAATGCTTACCGTTAAGGCTGAAGAGAATGTTGTAAGGCTTTTTCCACCCCTTATAATTAATAATAATGAATTAGAAGAAGCTATTATAAAGATCGAAAAAACATGTAAAGAGATGAATTAGATATGAAAAATTTTATAAATATTGGTGATATAGATAATAAGGATTTAAGAGAAATTATTGATCATGCACAATTACAAAAAAGAAAAATTACTAATGATCATGAAAAATCTTTAAAAGATAAAACATTGATTATGATTTTTGAAAAACCTTCTACACGAACAAGATTATCTTTTGAACTTGCAATGAAAGAATTGGGAGGGCATTTATTGGTTCTTAATCCAAAAGAAAGTCATTATGGAAGTGGAGATGAAAGTGTTCACGATACAGCAAAAGTTTTGTCTCAATACGGTGATATTGTTATGATGAGAACAAACAAACATGAACATTTCTTAGAATTTTCTAAGCATTTGGATATTCCTATAATTAACGGTCTGACAAACTTAAGTCACCCTTGCCAGATTATGGCAGATATTATGACATTTGAAGAGTTAAAAGGTTCTATAAAAAATAAAAAAATTGCATGGCTTGGTGATGGAAATAATATTGTTTACTCATTAATTGAAGCAGCAGTAAAATTTGATTTTGAACTGTCAATTGCTTGTCCAAAAAAATTTAGACCTAGAGAAAAAATTCTTAAATGGGCAAAAAAAAATGGTGGAAAAATTTTTATTACAAAAAACCCTTTTGAAGCAGTAAATTTAGTAGATTGTGTTATGACAGATAAATGGATTTCTATGGGAGATAAAGTAAATAAGAAAAATAAGAAAAAATTGTTAAAACCTTATCAAGTAAATAAAAAAATAATGAAATTTGCCAAAAGTGATGCAATTTTTATGCATTGTTTGCCTGCTTCCAGAGGTGAAGAGGTGACTAGTGAAGTAATGGATGGAAAACAATCGGCTGTTTGGTTAGAAGCTTTAAATAGAATTCATGTACAAAAAAGTATTATCCAGTGGTGTCTTAAAAAAATTATTTAGTTTAAAGGTAATGGGTTTTTTGTTTTATCATTCATGTATAATATTACAGCGGCTCTTTCCTTTGGATCCTTTAATCCTGCAAAAGACATTTTAGTTCCTTTTATCCAATCTTTTGGTTTTTTTAAGAAACCATCCATTTCTTCAAACGTCCATGATTTTCCATATGCAGTTATTGCTTTTGAATATTTGTAGTCTGAAATAGAACCGGCTTTTCTTCCAAGAACACCCCACAAAGCTGGGCCAATTTTATTTTCACCACCTTCGGATATGCTATGGCAAGCTGCACATTTTTTAAAAACTTTTTCTCCTTCAGCTGCGTTTGTTGAAGCAAATATTGCAAAAATATTTCCAGAATCCGAGTTTGTTTTTGAAGAAGTTGTGCTTTCAGTAGAAGCTACCTCAGAAACTTGGTACGCTGATTTTTCTGGTTTTTCTACATAATATATTACATCTGCAATTTTATTTATTCCGAAAATCAGTATTACAGCAAATACAATTGAAACAATAATTTTATTCATTTTAAAAAGCTTATAAATTTAGTACAACTTAACTTTAAGATATACCATGACTTTAGTAAAAAAAATGAACTTTAATAAGTTTATTTTGCGACTGTTGGACGCATAATTTACTGCTTATGAAAAAAACAGCAATAATAATACCTACTAGGCTGGGAGCTAAAAGATTTCCAAATAAACCCCTAGCA
>Ga0310344_10002220_pt1 | contig 14646 bp, 12 predicted proteins | sample HC15DNA20200_MG_FD_203801 | JGI IMG/M metagenome (GOLD analysis project Ga0310344, IMG submission 203801) | Marine microbial communities from station ALOHA, North Pacific Subtropical Gyre - HC15-DNA-20-200_MG | ecosystem: Environmental > Aquatic > Marine > Oceanic | place: Pacific Ocean: North... | reverse complement strand
ATCATTCTTATTAATAGCTTTATTAACTTTAGCATCAGCATTTGAGGCAGCAGGCATTGGATTTTTAATACCCATGCTGGAAACTATTGGAGCTAATGAAAGTAATCAACCAACTTCTAAGATCACTCAATACCTAATGAGAACATTTGAATTTTTAAACATACCTTTCAATTTAGCTACTATATTATCCGGAGGTTTTATTTTATTTGCAATACAAGCAGTTTTACGATATTTATCTGGTACAGAATCCACAAGAGTTGGAGGAGAAATTGCTGCGCAATTTAAAACTAAACTTTTTTCAAATATATTACACATGGATTTAGGTTATATACATAAACGTAAAGAAAGTGAATTTATAAACTCTATAATAACAGAGCCAACAAGAATTCAAGCTGCATATTTTTCTTCTATAAACATGGTCGCTATAATTTGTGAAAGTATAATGTACCTAACAATTGCTTTGCTTATCTCCTGGCCTTTAGTATTAATTGGAGGTGGAATAATTTCATTAATTACTTTAATAGTAAAATATGAACTCAAGCGAGCTGATCAACTTGGAGATGAGCTAGTTGTAGTTAATGAAAAACAACAAAGCACTGTTTCAGAACATCTTAGTGGAATAAGAATATTAAAATCTTTCAACTTAGAAAAAATTTCTTTTAACAAATTAAAAGAACACGCTGACATAATACCTCAAATCAGTTATTCCGTTTCTAAAAGTAGGTTTAGGTTAGAAAATTTATTTAGACTAGGTATGGTTGGGGGAATGTCATTAATAGTATATATTTCTATTTCAGTTTTCACTATACCTACACAATTATTACTTACTTTAATGTATGTAGTATATAAATTTTATCCTAAAATAGGTGCGATAAACTCAAACCTGCACCAGATTAATTATCATATACCAGGTATAAACAGAGTTCTCAATTTTATTAAAGAAACTCAATCTCCTAAAATAATATCAGGGGGAAAAGATTTCAAAGGCTTAAATTCAAGTGTTGAATTTAAAAATATTTCTTTTGCTTATGAGAAAGATAATGATGTGATAAGCAAGGTGTCCTTTAATATTAAATCGGGTTCAACTACGGCAATAGTTGGAGGCTCTGGCAGTGGTAAAACTACTTTAACTAACCTTATTATGAGGTTTTATGATCCTGATTCTGGAGAAATATTAATTGATGAAACTGATTTAAGAAAATTGAATTTCGATTCGTGGCGAAAAAGTATTTCATTAGTAAACCAAGATATCTTTCTATTTAACGATACTATAAAAAATAATATATTGATGGGGAAATTAGATGCATCTAATGATCAAGTAATTCATGCATCTAATTTAGCAAATGCTGACGAATTTATAAACGAATTACCTGAAAAGTATGACACTTTAATTGGAGATAGAGGCGTATTGCTTTCAGGAGGCCAAAGGCAAAGAATCGCATTAGCCAGAGCAATAATTCGAAATCCACAAATATTAATATTAGATGAAGCTACAAGTGAATTAGATTCTAAATCTGAACAATTAATACATGAATCTGTTGAAAAACTTGGAAAAAATAAAACTGTTATTATTATTGCTCATAGACTTTCAACAATAAAAAATGCTGACAAAATTATCGTATTATTTGATGGTGAAATTGTTGAAGAAGGTACTCATGAATCCCTTGTAATTAATGATAGCCATTATTCTGAATTTTTAAAAATCCAACAAACTACAATTAAATAAATCAATATTAATATGATATCAAAAAAAACATTAGTTACAGGTGGAGCAGGATTTATAGGCAGCCATTTAGTAGACACATTATTAAAAGAAGGCCACGAAGTAATAGTTCTTGATAATTTCGTGACTGGACATAAAAATAACTTATCACATGTTAAAGATAGAATTTCTTTTTTCAATGTGGACATAACAAATTTCGAAGAAATATTACCTTTATGCGATAAAGTAGATTGGGTATTTCATCTAGCAGGCCTAGCCGACATTGTACCTTCTATTGAAAACCCTTTAAAATACTATAATTCAAATCTAAATGGGACCATTTCTTTATTAGAAGCTTCTCGTATTAAAAAAATAAAAAAATTCATCTATGCCGCGTCTTCTTCTTGTTATGGAATACCAATTGAATACCCAACAAATGAAAACTCAAAAATTTCTCCAATGTACCCTTACGCATTAACAAAATTCCAAGGAGAACAAGCTGTGTTGCATTGGAACAAAGTTTACGGTTTAAATACAATATCATTAAGGTTATTTAATGTTTACGGTCCAAGAAGTAGAACTTCAGGAGCATATGGAGCAGTTTTTGGTGTATTTTTAGCTCAAAAGTTATCAAATAAACCTTTTACAGTAGTTGGAGATGGAAACCAATTGCGAGATTTTATTTTCGTAACAGATGTCGTTAATGCTTTTATAGAATCAGCTAAGTCTAATGTTGAAAACGATATATTCAATGTAGGTACTAACAATCCTAATAGTATTAATAAATTAATTCAACTATTAGGTAGTGATAATGGAGTCGTGAATTTACCTCAAAGAAAAGGAGAGCCACAACAAACTAATGCCGATATATCACATATAAAATCCCAGCTTAATTGGTACCCTAAAGTAAATTTTGAAAATGGGGTGGAAATCATGCTGAACAATATAGAAAATTGGCAAGGAGCTCCTGTATGGGATAAAGAATCTATAGCAGAACAAACTAAAACATGGTTTAAATACATGAACTGAATAAAATTAATGAATAAAAATTTTAAAAATAATAATCAATTGTTAAAATCTTTAGATATTCTATTACTGGCAAGTAAAATAAGAGAATTATCTTATGCCCCTACTCCTATAAATTATAAAAGGATAATTTTATTAAAACCCATTTTACTAATTATAGTGAAATTACTATATCCACCTTTACAAAAAAAGAATTCAAAAGGGAAAAATCTTTTTGCAATTTTATATATTGAATTAATAAATAATATTATATTCTTAATTGAAATGATAACTTTATTATTTATACATATTCTGATTTGGAATTTGAGAAACCCTAACATTTTTAAAAGTGTTTTTTATAGTATTTACAAAAAATTAAATGATGATTCATCTGAACATAAAAATATTAATGGCTATATATATTCAAGTAAAAATGAAGATCCTTTAATAGAAGCCTGTTTATTGGCACGATCAGCAAATAAACATGGTATATATGTTGATTTATTAATAAGAAGGTTCAAGTCTGATTTACCTAATCTGAAGACTAAAAGTTGGTTAAGCTTTTTTCTAACTGAAATTGGAAATGAAAAAGACTCAAAATACATGAATGGTATTATCCTGCAAGAGGAATCTAATATAAAACCTAATTACATAGAAAAATATACAAAAGCCAATTTAAATTACGGAATTGTAATTGCCGCAATGTTTGATTCTCCAACATTTCAAAGTTCTGTAAACAGTATATTAAACAGTGATTTCCATGGAGATATAGTTGTAGCTGAAGATGGGCGAACTCAAAAGAAAAATTGTGAGGAATTTTGTAAATCTAAAGGGATAAAGTATGTTAAAAACAAAAACTGGCAAGGCATATCTGGAACCTTAAATATTGGAATTGACAATTTGGATCCAAAAACAGATATAGTAATTATAGTACACAGCGATGTTTTGTGGCCAAATTATTGGTTTAAACAATTAGATACTGCTTGGAGTTCAGTTCATAAATATCAAAAAATAGCTCAAATTGGCCTAGGTTATGTACAATTTCGTGCAGGAACAGATTCTGCAACCAAAGAACTCTTCAATCAAGGTGAATATGACTATTTAGTTAAACTTCTTAGGTCATCAAAAGATTTTGATAGATTAACAAAAAAAATTGACGACGTTCAAATATACGATCCTAGTATACAGTTCGGTTTAAACCGAGAGCCATGGCATGACAATCCCCGCAAAATAAGATTTATGACAGGTAAAACTTGTATTGCTGCATCTTTTCCAAAAAAATACTGGGAAGGTTTTGGTAAATATGATTTTACAATTCCATTTGGACATGAAGGAGAAATGCAACTTAATGCAGCTAAAGATAAAAAATGGACAATCTATTTTAATAATCCTCCGCTAATTCATATGCGCAGCGATGACACTCATAGATTAAATAAAGAAGAAAAAGTTTATTTTTCTAATATGATGAATAATACGCATCCAAAATTTGAAGAAAAATACGGCTGGAAATTAGACCATTTCGAATTAACTAACTTTAGTGAAGTTAGAATTATTCATTATAAAGAGATCACTAATGCTATTAATAAAATGGATTTTGATAGTATTGATTATATTTTTGATGAACTTTTTCAAAGATTAAAGACTAAGGTTTTATCAAATTGTGAACACAATTGGTGTCCAAGTAGAGCTATATGTACATATAGCTAAATAATAAATTATTGGAGTAATAATAGTTGAAAAAAATTCATAACAAAATTCAAGACATATTTGAATTATCTGGTACTTTAAAAAAACATAAACTAAATGGTCAAAAAATAGTACTATGCCATGGAGTTTTTGATCTTCTGCATATAGGTCATATCAAATATTTTGAGGAAGCTAAGTCATCAGGAGATATATTAATTGTAACAATAACTCCAGATAAATATGTTAATAAAGGCCCTCACAGGCCTGCTTTTAGCGAAAATCTCAGAGCCGAATCTATTGCGTCACTAGAATGTGTCGACTTTGTTGCAATAAATAAATGGCCTACAGCAATAGAAACGATTAAAACACTTAACATTGATATATATGCTAAAGGATCTGATTATAAAGATCCGAGTAATGATATCACTGGAAATATTTCTAAAGAAGAAGATGCAGTTAAATCTATAGGAGGTAAAATTATATTTACTGATGACATTGTATTTAGTTCTTCAAATTTAATTAATAAATATATTTCAATATATGATCCCAAGGTGAAAGACTATCTAGATGAAATCTCAAGTAAGTTTTCAATTGAAACAATAAATAGCTATTTAGAAAATTCTAAATCTTTAAATGTATTGGTAATTGGAGAAACTATAATTGATGAATATCAATATGGGGAATTAATGGGTAAAACTTCTAAAGAACCGATACTAGCCACTAAAGCTACCACATCTGAAAAATTTGCAGGAGGTGTAATAGCTGTTGCTAACCACGTTGCAGATTTCTCCAATAAAGTAACCCTGGTAAGTACTCTAGGAAGTTACAATACACAAGAAGAATTTATAACTTCTAATTTAAAGGCAAACATAAATCCAAAATTCATTTACAAAGAAAATTCCCCTACAATAGTTAAAAGACGTTTCTTAGAAGCACAATTAATACAAAAATTGTTTGAAGTTTATGAAATGAATGACGAAGAATTAACAAATACTCAAGATACTCAATTATGCTCATTATTAGAGGAAATTGTACCAAGTCAAGATTTAGTTATAGTAGTTGATTATGGACATGGAATGTTGACTTCAAATGCAATTAATATTTTAAACAACAACTCAAGATATTTAGCTGTCAACACACAAGCTAATGCAGGTAATAAAGGTATCAACCCTATATCTAGATATAAAAAAGTAAATTACACCTCATTTGCAAGCCATGAAATATCAATAGAAGCTAGAAAAAGAAGTGGGGATATTAAAGAATTAATCAAACAAATTTCTTCTCAATTAAGCTGTGAATTAATAACAGTTACCCGAGGTAAAGATGGAAGCATAAGTTATAATGATAAAGAAGGGTTTATTGAGTCCCCTGCACTATCTAATCAGGTTATAGATAGAATGGGTGCAGGAGATTCAGTCTTAGCAATCACAGCTTTATGTGCTGCACAAAAAGCACCTTTAGAAATTTTATCTTTTATAGGTAATGTTGCTGGAGCTCAAGCTGTAGCAACTCTCGGACATAGTAAAAGTATAAATAAAGAAAACTTAATAAAACATATAAATTCACTGTTAAAATAATTAAATGAATCAAAAAGCTATTTCAATCAAAAAATATATCCAAAATATTTATGACGTATTAAATAATACAAAAGTTACAGATAAATTATCTAAAATAATTGACCTTGATCAATCTACTAGTAAGGTAATTGAATACATAATTAAAGCTAAAGAGACTAATAATAAAGTTATACTTTTAGGTAATGGAGGAAGTGCAGCAATTGCTAGTCATGCTCAAAATGATATGTGTAAAGCTGTAGGAATAAAATCAATTGTTTTTACTGAGCAACCATTATTAACTGCTTTATCTAATGATGATGGATATGAAAATGCATATCAAAAACTAATTGAATTATGGGCAGACAAAAATGATTTATTATTTGCTGTAAGCAGCTCAGGAAATTCTGAAAATATAATCAAGGCTATAAATGCTGCTGATAAAAAGCAATGTAATATTATTACTTTCACTGGATTTACACCAGAAAACACAATAAGAAAAATGGGTAAACTAAATTTTTATATTAATTCTATGCAATATGGACACGTAGAAATGTCACATTCAATATTAATTCATTATTTAACTGATCAAGCTAAGGATATATTAAACAAATAATGCAAAATAAAAAAATCTTAGTAACTGGAGGAGCTGGATATGTAGGCTCTGTATTAGTACCTAAGTTGCTTAATGCAGGATATTCAGTTAATGTACTAGACCTATATCTTTTTGGCAAAGAATCTTTAAGTAAAGTCAGAAATAATCCCAAATTAAATGAATTTATTGGAGATATTAGAAATGTTGAAACTATAAAAAAAGCAGTAAAAGAATGCTCATCAGTTATTCATTTAGCATGTATATCTAATGACCCAAGCTTTGAGTTAAATCCTCTTTTAGGTAAATCAATAAATTATGATGCTTTTCCAGAATTATTAAATATTTCTATAGATTCAGGAGTCCAGAGATTTATATACGCTTCATCTTCAAGTGTATATGGTTTAAAAGAAGAAGAAAATGTTACTGAGAATCTATCGCTTAAACCTTTAACCGATTATTCTAAATATAAAGCTTTATGTGAAGAAATACTTTTGAAAAATAAAAATAATAATTTCACTCCATTGATATTACGACCTGCTACAGTTTGTGGTTATTCTCCAAGGCAACGCTTAGATTTAATTGTAAATATATTAACTAACCACGCATTTAATAATAGAAAAATACAAGTATTCGGAGGAGAACAAAAAAGACCAAATATACACATACAAGATATGACTGATTTATATATAAAATGTTTAGAATATCCTAAAGAATTAATTGATTCTCAAATTTTCAATGCTGGTTATGAAAATTTCACTGTCAATCAAACTGCAAATATTATACAGGGAATTATAGGAGAGGATGTATTAATAAATACTGTCCCAACTGATGACAATAGGTCATACCACATATCATCAGAAAAAATTTATAACCAATTAAATTTTAAACCTCAATATGGAATTAAAAATGCTGTAAACGATATGTTGTCAGCATTTCAAAACAACTTAATTATTAATCCAATGACAAATAATAACTATTACAATATAAAAGTAATGCAATCGATGAATTTAAAATAGATATGGAATTCTAATGCTAGATCTTAATCACGAAAATATTTTAAAAATGGGAAAATACTCCTCTTTATCATTAGACAATGTAAACATAGATACAATTAAATCTTTATATAAATTCATGTATAGACTGCGATTGTGTGAGCAGTCTTTAATTGATGAATACCATCCTGCAGATGAAATGAAATGCCCTGTTCACTTTTGCGTAGGACAAGAGGCTATTCCTGCAGTTATATCAAATCTAATTTCTGAAAATGATTATTTGTTTTCACATCACAGGTCTCATGGGTACTTCCTTGCTAAAAAAGCCCCTATGAAATCTTTATTTGCTGAACTATATGGAAAAGAAACTGGAGCAAGTGGAGGAATTGCTGGATCAATGGACTTATCAATGCCTTCAGTTAATTTCTATGCCGGTGCGATATTATCTGGAGCTATAGCTATAGCTGTAGGCGTAGCTTTATCAAATAAACTAAATAAATCTAAAAACCTTGTATTTGCTGGATTTGGAGAAGGCGCTACTGAAGAAGGAATATTTTGGGAAGCAATCAATTATGCTTCATTAAAAAAATTACCAATAATATTTATATGTGAAAATAATAAATATTCTACATATTCCCCTCAATTAAAAAGACAATTAGATGACAATATATCAGACAAAGTTTCATCATTTGGAATTCGTACAGATAAAGTCTATGGAAATGATGTGATATCTGTATTTAAAACTATTAATGCAGCTATTAGAGATATAAGATATAGTGGAGGACCACATTTTATCGAAGCATATACTTATAGATGGAATGGGCATGTAGGACCAGAAAATGATGATTTAATAGAATACAGATCTATTAAGGAACTAGAAATTTGGAAATCGAATGATCCTATTAATATTTTAGAAAAAGTCTTAATGAATAAAAAAATTATCTCTGCAGAATTCAAATCAAAAATGATTGATGAAATAAAATTAGAGATAAATAATTCATTTAAATTTGCTAAAAATAGTAATTTCCCAGATATAGATAATATTGAAAAATTAAATTTATCTACAGAAAGTCCTCTAGCAGACCTATTGCTTAAAGAGATTGATAATAATGAGTTTGATGCTAATCAACCTGATGCAAAATTAGCTCCATTCTAAATATTAGGATAATAAATACTAAATGATGAGAAAAATAACATTTGCCAACGCTATAAATGAAGCATTGTTTCAATCTATGGAATTAAGTCAAGATGTAATAGTTTTGGGCCAATCTGTAGATAATAAATCTGGTATATTTGGGACAACAACCGGATTACATGATGAATTTGGAAGTGACCGGGTTCAGGATTTTCCAAATGCTGAAAATATAATGACCTCTACAGCAACTGGTTCTGCTTTAGCGGGTTTAAGGCCCGTTATAATACATCAACGATTAGACTTCATGATTTATTCTCTCGATGTGATTGTAAACTGGATGTCACTATGGAGGTTTAAATCAAATGGTAAATCAGGATTACCTGTAACAATAAGAGCAATAGTTGGAAAAGGCTGGGGACAAGGACCTCAACATTCTAAAAGTCTACATGCATGGTTTGCACACCTTCCTGGTATAAAAGTTGCTATTCCTTCTACTGCATATGATGCAAAAGGGTTATTGTTAGAAAGTATATTTGGAGAAGACCCTTCAATAATTATTGAAAACAGATCATTATTTTCTATGAAAGACAATGTGCCTGAAGCACCATACAGGGTGCGTTTTGGAAAATCAATAAAGCGTAGAAATGGCAATGATTTAACATTAGTAGCTATAGGAGACATGGTACCTTTAGCCCTAAGAGTTGCTGAATATTTTAAAGACAATAATTTTGATATAGAAGTAATAGATTTAAGAAGTGCTTCTCCATTAGACCACAAATCAATTATCGACTCTGTAACAAAAACAAAGCGACTTGCAATAGCAGACCCTGCATGGAAATCAGTTGGATTAGCCTCCGAAATCATTACTTTTGTATATGAATCACTAGGCTCCGAAATGAAATCTAACCCTATAAGGATATGCCTACCTGATAGCCATACTCCAGTTGCCAGTTCTCTTGAATCTAAATATTATCCAAATGAAGAAATTTTCATATCTTCAATAAATAAATTAATTAATAATTAAATGATTAAGCATATTAGGAAGATCCCTTATGTAGATATAGGCTTACAGCATAGGGCAATATCTAAAGAATTGTTATCCGAAATTGAAAAAGTCATTAATCATGGACAATTTGTTCTTGGAAAAGAAGTAGAATTATTCGAGAAAAAATTAGCCGATCTCTGTGGGGTTAAATTTTCAGTAGGCGTTAATTCAGGGACAGATGCATTAATTTTAGCATTACAAGTCTTAGGAATTGGGCACGGTGATGAAGTTATCACTGCTCCAAATTCCTTTGTTTCAACTGCAAGTGCAATTAAATTATCTGGGGCAATACCAAGATTTGTAGATGTTGATAATAGCTACAATATTGATCCAAGCCAAATTGAAAAACAAATTACAAATAAAACTAAAGCAATAATCCCTGTCCATCTTACCGGAAGACCTGCAGACATGTTTCCTATAATAGAATTATCTAAAAAGTATAATATTTCAGTAATAGAAGATGCTGCGCAAGCAATAATGGGGAAATATCATAATAAACCAGTAGGTTCTATTGGAGACATTGGATGTTTTAGCTTTCATCCTTTAAAAACCCTTAATGCATGCGGAGATGCAGGTGCAATTACTACTAACAATAAATTAATATATGAAAAATTACTTGTACTTAGGAACTTAGGGTTAAAAAATAGAAGCAATTGTGAATATTGGAGTATGAATTCTCGTTTAGACTCCATTCAAGCTTCTATTTTAAATGTAAAAATTAATTTTATTGAAGAATGGACTTCTGCAAGAAGAAAAAATGCCGATATATATAACAAGTCTTTTTCGGATATGAATGAAATCACTCTTCCTTCAGAAAATGATAGAAATTACTCCGTTTACCATACTTATGTTATACAAGTTGAAAAGAGAGATGAATTAAAAGAATATTTAAATACAAATGGGATAGGTACAGCTATTCACTACCCTGTTCCTATTCATTTACAAAGTGTAGCTAATGACCTTGGGTATAACAAAGGTTCATTTCCAAAAGCAGAAAAACAGTCAAAAAACATAATCAGCTTGCCAATATATCCTGAACTTAAAGATGATGATTTAAAATACATAATACAAACTATTAAAAGGTTTTATCAAAAAAATGAAAATCGATAAAAAAACTATTCCAACTCCTTTCTCCTATTTAGACAAGCAATTTAGTGCTATTGATTTATATTTAGATGATATAAAAAAATTAGTCTTATCTGGTGATTTCACATTAGGTAAAGAACTTGAAAAATTTGAGGAGAGTTTTGCCAAAATTAGCAAAGTGAATTATGCAATTGGAGTTGCAAGTGGAACAGAAGCAATTACTCTTTCATTAAAATCTTTAGGCGTAGGTCATGGAGATGAAGTCATTACTACTCCGACTACATTTGTGTCTACAGTTGGAGCCATTGTCGCTACAGGAGCTAAACCTGTTTTCGTTGATAGTGAAGACGGTTTTGTAATAGACCCATCTAAAATAGAAACGGTTATTACAAATAAAACTAAAGCTATTGTGCCTGTCCACTATACAGGTAATGTAGCTGATATGCCTGCCATAATGAGCATAGCTAATAGCTATAAACTACCTGTTATAGAGGATTCAGCTCAGGCAATAGGTGCGTCTTTAAACAATAAACCTGTTGGCTCTTGGGGTAGTACCGGTTGTTTTAGCTTCCACCCCCTAAAAAATTTAAATGTTTGGGGAGATGCAGGAATGATAATTACTAATTCTGAAGAAATAGCTAACAAACTAAAGATTTTACGCAACAATGGTCTGATAAATAGAGATGAGGTTGATATATATGGTCATAATTCTAGGCTTGATACACTTCAAGCTGTAATTGGAAATAGGCTTATTAAAACTATGCCCGCAATTACACAATCTAGAATAGAAAATGCAATGAAATATGATTCAGCATTTCTAAAATTAAAACTCCCTATTATTCCTCCGACAAGACGTAAAGGAGTGAAACACGTCTATCACTTATACATGCTTAGATGTGAAAAGAGGGATGAATTATTAGAATATTTAAATGATAACCAAATTGAAGCAAAAATACATTACCCTATTCCTATGCATCTACAAAAAGCTTCATATTATTTAGGCTATAAAGAAGGTGATTTCCCTAAAAGTGAAGCTGATAGTAAATGTATAATTACATTGCCAGCTCATCAGCATTTAAATGATGATCAAATAGAATATACAATACAAACCATTGAAGATTTTTATTGCAAATAAAAAAAGAAATATAATGAAATCAATAAATATACAGTATGAAAAACTTGTTCAAGATTACCTTGAAAGCCTAAACACTCAACTCAGAGGCTTTTCTCCTTCAAAAGAATTAGACTTCTTAGAAACATGGACTCCTGACGATAATATTACATATAGCATTTTAAGCATAATTGAATGTGCTTATGAATCAGAATTAAAAGAATTATCTATAATATTAAATTCAAAATCCAAAGCAGAATTTAATTTCAAGGATTTAGAACAGCTAACTGATAAAATAGCTAAAATCAATTGTAATATAGTTAAAGAAAATTTAAAATTAAATGTATATTTATAATAACAAATCCCTAAATTACATATCTCCGATATATCAAACAAAACTTAATAATATTAAAGCTAATATATCGCATTCTGGGAATTTAAAAACCCATAAAAATTATATATTAATTAAATCTGTTTATGAGAAATTAGAAATAACTGCTTTAATAAATCCTAAAATACATACAGTTACAGACGCTAAGCATATAGGTGGAGAAGAAGATAACAAAAATTTATTTTTAGAATATATTTGTAAATCCATTATTAATAAATCTATTCAAGAATGTAGCGACCATGGAGCTATGAACCTTGAATATATCCTAAGAGATCCTAATAAAAAACCCAATATCCCTGGCATTATCACATTAAACAACGTTGACCCCATATTTAAAACAGCCAATATACTTTTAAGAGACTTGCTATTTGATTATAGAGTAAAATCCAACTATAAATCAACTGAAAACTTCCATTTCTCTGCTTTATCAAATACTTGGAAATCTTTAAATAAATCAGAGCGTCTGGAATTGGTAAAAAGTATAATTAATGAATCTGAATTTTATAAATTTGCTAAAATTGAAAGGCTAGAAGGGCCTACAAAAATAGTTGTAAGTTTTAAAGATGACCAAACAAACAAGATAAAAAGAAATAGACTTTTAGATATTGAAAATTTTTTTAGTAATAAATTAAATATGAATTTTGAATTATATCTTCAAGCAAAAATTGATCAAAATAAATTAAGAGTTATAACTAAATAAGGGTAATTATATGAAATTTAATAACCACATACCACATGAAGTATCAAGTCCAGCAAAAGATTTAACTGACCAACTAATTTTAGATGGCACAAAAATACAATGGCACAAAGATAGAATTGATGCATGGGAAAGAGGTGAGAAAATTGCACCTATAACAATTGATATGGCATTAACCAGAGCATGTAACTATGCTTGTAGCTTTTGTTATGCAATGCTGCAAGAAAATGATAGATCTGTTATCACAACTGACGTTATGAATAACTTCTTAGAGGACTGTAATCAAATAGGAGTAAAAGCTATTAGTTTAGTTTCTGATGGAGAAAGTACTCTATCTCCCGCTTTTATCCCAAGTATAAAAAAAGGAAGTGAATTAGGAATATCTATGGCTTCAGGTACTAACGCATTTAATTTTAATAAAAGAAAATTAGAAGACATACTCCCACACCTTACATACTTGAGAGTAAACTTTAGTGCTGGAACAAGAGAAAGATACGCAGAAATAATGGGAGTTAAACCAGAATGGTTTGACAGGGTTGTACAAAATATAAAAGATATGGTCGAGATTAAAAAGAGAGATAATTTGCCGGTTACAATAGGAATGCAAATGGTTTTAATGCCACAAGATTCTGATCAAATTATGGAATTTGCTAAATTAGGAAAAGAATTAAGGCCTGATTATGCTATTATTAAACACTGTTCTGATGATGAAGACGGAACCCTAGGAGTAGATTATGAAGGGTATGAAAAATTACATGACCTACTTAAAGCAGCCGAAGATCTATCTGATGAAAGTTATGAAGTAGTAATCAAATGGTCTAAAATTGAAGCTCAGGGACAAAGAAGTTACCAAAGATGCTATGGTGCGCCATTTTTATTACAAATATCCGGGTCAGGGCTTGTTGCTCCATGTGGAATGATGTTCAATGAAAGATATAAGAAATTTCATATTGGCAATATAGTTGAAGATAGATTCATTGATATTTGGAACAGCGATGAATATTGGGAAACAATGAATTATTTATCTTCTCCAAAATTTAATGCACAAAAAATGTGTGGTACTCTTTGCTTGCAGCATAAAGTAAACGAATATTTAGATGAATATCAAAAGGGGAGGTATATACCAGCAGAACCTACTGGAGGAAAACCTCTTCACGTTAATTTCGTTTAAATCCTTTATAGATTTTATAGTTAAATTTATGAAAATAATCTTTAAAATTATTATATATGCAATTGGACTACCAATTATATATATAATAGAAAAAATTGACTGGCTTGTAAGAATAAGATTTATCAGGCTTCATTATAAACGCATAGGCCACTTATCGGCTAATACTGAATTGTATCTAAGAAGGAGGTCTATATCTAAGCAAAAAGGGTTACAAGTAGATATTTGTATAAGCGGAAAACCAGCTAATCATCAATTATTAAAGATGATTAAGCGTAAAATAATAGTAATAGAAAGCAAAATAATATTAAAAATTTATCATAAATTAAAAGCAAAATCACCTAATAGTAAAGTATGGATAGAATTACCTATGAATACTAATGAATTCTACGAATTTAGCAACATTCCACCTCAATTATCGTTTACCTCATCCGAACACAACATAGGTAAATCTATACTTAAATCAATGAATATTAAAGA
>Ga0310344_10002219_pt1 | contig 14649 bp, 13 predicted proteins | sample HC15DNA20200_MG_FD_203801 | JGI IMG/M metagenome (GOLD analysis project Ga0310344, IMG submission 203801) | Marine microbial communities from station ALOHA, North Pacific Subtropical Gyre - HC15-DNA-20-200_MG | ecosystem: Environmental > Aquatic > Marine > Oceanic | place: Pacific Ocean: North... | reverse complement strand
AGAAAATTTCGGAATGATTATAGATTCTCATTGTCATTTAGATTTTCCCAATCTTTACAAAGATCTTGATGGAGTAATAAAAAGGGCCGAGGATAACGATATTAAATATTTGCTAACTATTTGTACTACTTTAGATAGTTTTGAAAAAATAAAATTAATAATTGATAAGTTTCAAAATGTTTATGGTACATTCGGTATACACCCCCATGAAACAAAAAAATTTTTAGAAGTTGACTATACTTATATACTGGAACAAAAAAAAAAATTTAAAAAAATAATAGGGATAGGGGAAACTGGTTTAGATTTTCATTACAATTATAGCGATAAGGAAATACAAAAAAAAAGTTTTATAAATCATATTAATGCTGCGACTAAACTTAATATACCTTTAATAGTTCATTCTCGTAGTGCGGAAAAAGAAACTTATGAAATCTTAAAAGCAGAGGCAAAATCATTTGATAAAATTTTAATTCATTGTTTTACTGGAACTACTATTTTTGCTAAAAAATTATTAGATTTAGGGTGCTATATTTCATTAAGTGGTATTATTACATTTAAAAATTCTGAAAAATTAAACGAAACTGTCTCTTTTATACCGATAGATAGAATGCTGGTAGAAACAGATTCTCCATACTTGTCACCATCACCTTTACGTGGAAAGCCAAATGAACCTTCTCATATAATTCACACAATTAAAAAGCTAGCTGAATTGAAAAATGTAGAAAAAAGAATTATTGAAAACTCGACGACAAAAAATTTTACAAAATTATTTTCATTAATAAATTATGAAAAGTAAATTAATTATTTTAGGATCTGGAAATTCATCGGGTGTTCCAAGAATTGATGGTTATTGGGGAAAATGTAATAAAAGGAATAAAAAAAATTATCGCACTAGATGTTCTGCAATTATTTTAAAAGGATCAAATAATATACTAATAGATACTTCTCCAGATATTAGAAACCAATTTTTAAATAATAAAATTAAAAATCTTTCCTCAGTAATATACACCCATGAACATGCTGATCAAACAAACGGTCTATTTGAGCTGAGACCTTTTTTGTGGAAATATAAAAAAAAGATTAATATATATGGGAATACAATAACAATAAATTCTTTAAAAAAAAAATTTGATTATTGTTTTAAAAAAACAACTTTTTATCCTCCAATTGTTAAAGGAAATATTATTAAAAATAATTTTTCAATTGGAAAAAATAAAGAAAGAGTAAATTTTAAAACTGCAGAAGTTAAACATGGAAAAATAAAAACTGTTTTATATGTATTCGAAAAAACAGCTTATCTAAGTGATTGTAATGATTTATCAATTATAAAATTACCCATTTTAAAAAATTTAAATACACTCATACTTGATTGTTTAACACTAAAAGAAAATTGGGCTCATTTTAATTTGAACGATAGTCTTTATATACACGAAAGGATAAAACCAAAAAGAACTATTCTGACAAATCTAAGATCTGATTTGGATTACAATTTTTTATTAAAAATTTTGCCAAAAAATGTAGTTCCAGCATTTGACGGCATGGAAGTTAATTTGTAATTTTATTTTAAAAACCAAGGATTTTTTCTTAAAAAAGTTAGACTATATGTTGCGCTAACGTTTTTATAATTACATTGAGCATCAATATTTTTTATTTTAGTTAAGAATAATTTATCAAATTTTTTTTTAAGTTTTTGATCAGAATTTTTTTTAATTTTCCAAGAATTATTCACCCAATACAACATTTCTAAAACAAGATCTTTTACTTGGTGTGCCTTTAATTCATATAGCTTAATTTTTTTCTTGCCAAAACCAGTTGAAGTGAAAGTATTGGCCACTCCTGAGTCAAATATTTCACTTAAACTCATTTTTTTATTCGTTTTGTTTTTGTGTATTTTAAGAGAGAGTAGAGAATTTTTTGATGTAACTTTTAATCCAATTAAAGGAGCCATATTTGAATCTAACAAAGGTTTTCTAAAAACTTTTGCAACTTCATCTAGTCCCATATTATTGCAAATCCAGAAGTAGCATTTATGGGCAAAAAAAAAGTCCATGAAATCATTTTTTAGTGGGTGAAAGGGGTAGTCAATAAACTTTTTATTTTTAATTTTAATTCTTTTATTAGCTATGCGTCCCATTCTAACAACATAAAAATTTTTTTTTATTAATGCTTTAATAGCTGGAATATAATTATTAACATTTGTATCTCTATAATTATGATATTGTAAATTTTTAGAAGGATATTTTTTTTTTAAATATAAATTATCTCTAAAAGTTATACACACTATTTTAGCATTACGAGGTATGCTAAATTCTTTGAGCATAATTTCACCATCTTTTATTTCATCTTTAGTAAGTTTTATTTGAGAGTTATATTTGTTAAATAGATTATTAGTATCGTATTGATCTGAAATTATTATTATATGTTTTGAAAAAATTGGTATAAATTTTGATATTAGTTTTAATACTTTGTAAAAAGTAAAGAGTCCATCTATTATTAAAAAATTTCTTTTATATATCTTTAGCAACTGCTTATTACAAACTAAATTATCAGTTACCCAGATATCAATTAAATTTATTTTTTTTTTGTTATTTATTTTATTTAATAGATATTGTTCAGCTAGTGATATGCTACCAATTCTTTGTACACCTAAATTACCAAATCTAAACAATATAATAGGTCTTATTATTAATATAAAAATTAATAATGGAGAGAATAAAAAAATGAAAAATATATATTTAATTTTATTAATAGTGAAATCTTTGAGAAGCTTAATATACAATTTTTGTATTAAACTCATAAATAATTTAATCAGATATTTTATTATAATCTACACCTACAAAAGGAATATTCATCGGAGCATTTTCATTTTTTAAAAAAGGAATCTTTTTCAAAGGATTATATCTTTCAGTAATTACTATTCTTACTTTACCCTTCTTTTTAGTGGGGTAACTACAATGAATTAATTTTGAACTCATCAGCAATGCTGAACCAGCTTTAATTTCCAATTCTAATTTTTCAAAAGATTTTTGTGTAGACAAATCAACATGATTATAACCTGTTGTCCATTTTGAATTTTTAGAATTTGCTTCTTGTTTAATGTGTTTAAAATATCCATGTTTATGAGAATTTTTATAAATTGCCAATCCTCCATTATCTTTGTTTGTGTCATAAATGGGAGCCCAAATTAATAAAGTATCTCTAGCAATTTGGTGAGTTTCTTGATGAGGTGGTAAAAGTTTGTCATTTTCATCATCAAAAACATTTAAATGTCTTCTTCCGCAAAAAACAACCTTAGTGTTGAAAAATTCTTTTACAAAATCAATGATTGCAGGAGCGTATAAATATTGGAGTATACTTATATCACTAGTAATTATATCAAACCAATTACCTTTTAATTTAGGGTTAAATTTTTTAATTTGGTAATACTTCTTTAATAAATCTTTTTCATCATCTTTTTTTATATATTGAAAAACTTCCAGTAATGAATTTTTTATTTTTTCAATATCTTGTTTATTAAGATAATTTTCTAGAATGTAGTAACCATTTTTTATGATTTCTTTTTTAACTAATTCATTATTTATTTTATCTATCATTCTGGGCTACAAAATATAATACATTGTTTAGTTTTAAAGCAATAATAGTAGATATTGTTCAATATTTGAACAATATAGCATAAAATTAAATATTGCACTAGTAAATTAATTATCATATATATTGATTAATTCGATTTGTAACATTTTTTTTTAATATGAAAAAAAGACTATTAGACGCCAATCTCTTAAAAAAATACAATCAGGATCTCGTATATAATTACGCTGAATATCCTACAAAAGATAATTGGGATTACGAATTTAAAAGCAATGATTATAAAAATGCTTTGGATAAATGGTTAAATAAAAACAACGAAGAGCCAATTTTATTCTATGTGCATACACCTTTTTGTGAGCAGCTTTGTTATTTTTGCCTATGCAGCAAAGATATTACTAAAAATTATGAAAACGTAAAAACTTATTTATATAAATATTTATTTAAAGAAATGGATTTATTGTTTAATTTTTTAAAAGAAAAAAAAATTAAATTAAATGTTAGGGAAATTTATTTAGGAGGAGGTTCGCCTACATATTATAAGCCTGAAGAATTCAAAGCTTTAGTAGATAAAATGAAAAGTTGTTTTGATTTTTCAAAAGTAGGAGATTTTTCTATAGAAATTGATCCAAGAAGAGTAGATGAAGAAAGATTACTTTTTTATCACCAAGTTGGGGTTAATAGACTTTCTTTTGGTGTTCAAGATTTTGATGAAACTGTGCAAAAAAGGATTAATAGAGTACAGCCCCCAGAATTGTTTGATAAACTTTTAACAAAAAAAGTTAGAAATTTATATAAAACATTTAATTTTGATTTATTAGTTGGTTTACCAGGTCAAACAAATGAGTCTGTTGAAAAAACAATGGAAAAAGTTGTTGAATTGCAGCCTACACAAATTCAACCAATGTTATTACATTACAAACCTTTTGTTAGAAAATATCAGATTAAAATGTTACGCGATGGACCTTTACCAGATTTTTTCGACAGAAAAAAATTGTTTGATATTACTAAAGAAAAATTAAGTAATGCAGGTTATAAAAGAGCAGGGTTTGAATCTTATGTATTACCAGGAGACCCGATTGATAATGCAATGAAAAATAAAAAAGCTTTATACAATGCTTTGGGTGTGCAAAAAGGTGCTGCAATTAATTTTGTTTCTGTAGGTAGTTCAGCTCAACAATCATTGGGAGAAGATTATTATGCTCAAAATTATTATACTATTGGAACTTACAAAAAACTTCTAGATGAAGATAAATTTCCTATATTCAGAGGGATAAAACTTAATGATGATGATAAAATAAGAAGATATACAATTGGTCTTATTAGAACTTATTTTAGTTTAGACTTTTCTGATGTTGAAAAGAAATATAATATTGATTTTAATAAATACTTCTCTAAAGAATTAAATTTTTTAAGTGAATATATTAAAGATGGATTAGTTGAACTTTCAAAAGATTCTATAAAAGTTACAGATCTTGGTGTAAATTTTGCACCGCAAATAGCCAATGTTTTTGATAAATATAATCCCCCTAACCATAATTTTGAAAGTAGATTAGATCAAATCAAAAAGGTAGCAGTTCATCCTAGCTAGCTTTTTAGCAATTTTTCTAGAGTTTTAATAAATTTACCTGAAGAAGGATTAGTCATTGAAGAAAATGTTTCTGATACTTTTCCACTCTTATCTATAATGATTTTATGAAAATTCCATTTTGGTATAGCTGATTTGCCATGATTTTCTCTAGCCCAGACATAAAAAGGATGAGCATTTTGACCTTTCACCGAAACTTTTTCTGTCATCGGAAAAGATATACCAAATTTTGCTTCGCAAAAATTTTTAATTTCTTCACTGCTACCCGGTTCCTGATTTCCAAAATCATTTGAAGGAACTCCTAACATTATAATACCTTTTGATTGATATTTTTCCCAAACTTTTTGCATATCTTCGTATTGTTTTGTAAATCCACATCGACTAGCAACATTTATAACAATAATAACTTTACCTTTATATTCAGATAAATTTAATTCTGAACCATCCAAATCATTAAATTTGAAATCATATGCGAGTTTTTTATATTCAGCATTAACAGTTTTTGATAAAAGCGATATAATCATTATTAATAAAAGTATTTTTAATTTTCCTGACATTTAATATCAATTTTTTTTGGTCGCTAATAATAACATAAAATAACCTAATAGCGCTGACATTAATGACCCAGTGAGAACTCCAATTTTAACACCATCCATGTCTTGTGGAAAATCAACAAAAGCTAAATTTCCAACAAATAAACTCATGGTAAATCCAATGCCAGTTAAAACTCCAACAGCATAAAATTTTATCCAATTCGAATTTGATGGCATTTCAGCAACTTTAAATTTGATTGATAAATATGAAAATAAGAAAACTCCTAATTGTTTACCTAAAAACAATCCGCAAATTATACCCAAAGGAACAGGTGATAGCATAGTAGAAAATGACATTCCTTCAAGGGCTACACCAGCATTAGCCAATGCAAATAAAGGCATTATTCCAAAAGCTACATAAGGCGATAAAAGATGTTCTGTTTTTAATAAAAGAGAAAAATCTTTCTCATGATCTCTATGTGGAATAGTTGTTGCCAACAAAACTCCTGAAATAGTTGCGTGAATTCCTGAACCATAAGTAAAATACCATAAAAAAATTCCAACAAATAAATATGGGGCAAATTTTTTAACACCAAGTTTATTTATAAATAGAAGTAAAATAAATGCTACGAACATTGAAAATAAATAAATATATTGTAAGTCTGATGAATAAAATAAAGCAATAATTATAATTGCTCCCAAGTCATCAATAATAGCTAGCGCTACTAAAAAAACTTTTAAAGATATTGGAACTCTTGTACCTAACAAAGACAAAACCCCAATTGAAAAAGCTATATCAGTAGCAGATGGAATTGCCCAACCTCGTAATGTATAGCCAGTTTCATAATTGATAAATACGTAGATTAAAGCAGGTACCAACATACCACCAACGGCACCTATAATTGGCAAAAGCGCTTGTTTGGGTTTCGAAAGTTCACCTTGCAAAAATTCTCTTTTTATTTCTAAAGTAACGACAAAAAAGAATATTGCCATTAACACATCATTTATCCAATGAATTACACTTAAATCGATTCCAAAACTTTCTGTACCTATTAAAAAATGAACATTTAAAATATTAAAGTAGTAGTCGCTTAGAAAAGAATTGCTTAATAGTAAAGCTATGATAGCAGCAAATAAAAGTATAAGGCCGCTTGCTGCTTCAAGTTTAAAAAACCATTTAAAAGGTGCTGTAATATAATTAATCATTTATAATCTTATTATATCATCAATAAAAATTTTACCACTAGATAAAATTTCACAGCGTAAACCACCTTTTTTTAAAAATTCTTTGATAAAATTATTTTTTTTTAGTTTTTCTTGCAAGTATTTACAAGGTCTACATAAGTCATGGCCTTTTAATTTAACATTACCCACAAAAAATTCTTTACCAATCAACTCATTAAGTTTTATATCTTCTGTTATAATATTTCTTCTAAAATTTTCAGGCGAAATACTTTCTTTTGATAAATTATTAAAATAATTAATATTTTCAATTTCTATTAGGGTAATTTGACACTCTTTTTGATTATTATCTTTGTATTTCCTATCATTTACTAAGCCTTTGCCAGCTACAGCGTCAACTTCATTTACCAAGTAAATTTTATCCCCACTATTTTTGCAAATTCCAATTTTAAATACTTTACCCATATTTTATTTAAAACATATTTATACTAGATTTAGTAGAAAAAAATTATTGGAAATGCAATCAAACTTCAATAGATTGATATTATGTCTAAATTTTTAAAATTAATTACCACATTCAAAAAAATTAAACCTAAATATTTTTTGACATTATTACTTTCTCTATTATGTATAATCATTGCTTTTAGTAATAATCCTATAATTTTTTCATTTTGGGAAACAGCAGAAGTATATAAAAATTTTTTACCTACAAAAAAACCTTGGCTGATTTTCTCTATATCCGAGGATCCTGTTTTGTTTGGACCTTTTAATACTTTTGGTTATGCTGGATTAGCTATTAGTCGTTATATTTCAGATTTTTTAGGTCAAAGCATTTCTAATATAAGATTACCTTCCGTCTTTTATGGCCTAATCTCGTTATTTTTATTCTATGTAATAATTAATAGATGGTTCAATTGGAAAATTGCACTTTTAACAATCTTTATTTTAGCAACAAATCAATACTTTATTAATTTTCAACATTCATTATTATCTCCAATGATTACTCTCACAACAATTCTTTTTTGTATTGAGCGTTTTCAAAATTTGACTCTGAGAGAAAGTAAATATTCAATTATTACTTTTGGAATAGCATGCGCTCTTACGACATTTAACTATTGGACGTCAAGATGGTGCATGATTGGTATTTTATTTTTTTACTTAATAGATTTTGATAAATTTTCTGTTTTTAGTTTTAATACCTATAAATCAATAACAAACTCTAATCGTTTTAAAAATTTTTTATTAACATTATTAAGTATGATTATTGTTTTATTAATTTTTTTTCCTGGAAATATCTTTTTATTACTATCTACAGATTTTATTTATCCAACATTAAGAGTAGGTGAGTATTCAGATGATTTTTTAAAATCTATATATAATATTTTCCATAATATTCAGTATTATTTAAAATATTTTATTTTTAATAAATCATACTTACCTAACGATTTAATTGTATATATACCAAAGCAAATTGAAAATTCTTTAATCTTAATATTTGCTTTTATTGGAATTTTTGTTTGTTTAATAAAAAAAAATGTTTATTCGTATTTATTTTTATTATTTATTTTTTTTATAACATTATTTCCACCTTTTCTTTCCGAGACAAATAACAATGTTTTCTACGAAACATCTACATCATTAACCATTCATAGAGTTTTATTTTCGATTCCATTCATTTGTTTAATTTCTGTTCTAGGTTTTAATTTCATATTTTCTAAATTATCTTTACCTAAAAATATTGAAAAAATATCCTATACTTTTTTAATACTTTTTTTTGTAATCTTTCGCACATACTCATATTTTGAAACAACTAATGTATCTAAGAATATTATAAATTCTTATGATATAAATTTTTCTATTCCTCCAAATACTGATGGTATAAAAAAAACTATAGATATTAGTTTCAATGTTCAAAGGGAATATCATTATAATCAAACATATTTTTATCATCTTTCAAATCACATTATAGAGAAATTAAAAACTGACAGATTAGATTCAAAAGAAATTAATTTAATTTATGTTTCCGAAGATACTTATACTCCACATAACTATTCTACAGGAGGAGGTTTAGTGCCATTTAAAGGATATCCTTATTATTTCTCCATGTTCCTTACTTTTTACCTTCAGGAAAAAGGCCTTAATGTTAGCTATCTTGTTAAAAAAAATGATGTAAGAGAAACTTTAATTAAAAAAATTATTTCAATAAATGATCGTTATGAAAATAATAAAAATCTATCTTCAGAAGTTTTGTTTAATGATGGTTTTTATCCAAGAAACGAAAAACAAGAAATGATTATTAAAGTTTTTAATAAATTCATTAACTTTATTGAAAATTTTGATTCTGGACAGAAATTACTTAATTCTATTAGATATTCTGAAATTAGATCAGACAATGCATCTCTAAATGATAAATTTGTCATAAATAAAACGTCATCTAAAAAGCCAGACTATCTATTGATAGTAGATACTGAAGAATTGGAAATATTTAATAATAAAAGTAACTACAAACTTGTTTTATCACTACCTCTCTTATAAAGTGTATTAATTAATTTATTTAAAAATATGGCGAAAGTTCTTTTTTTACAAGACGTTTGGATTGAGTACTATGGTTTAATGCAGCTGTCAGGTCTTCTCAAAAGACATGGTCATGAGACTGATATCTTATTTGCTAGCGAAGAAAACACGCTTAAAGAAATAGAAAATTCAAAACCTGATTTAATTGCTTATTCTTGCATGTCTATACAGTGGAATTGGGTGAAATCAATGACATCTTTTTTAAAGAAAAATGGAATTAAAACCCCCCAGGCTGTTGGAGGGATTCATTCAACAATGTATCCTGATATGACCATCAACCATCCAGGAGTTGATATAATTTGTAGGGGAGAAGGCGACTATGCAATACTTGAATTATGTAATGCATTAGAAAAAAATATTGATTTTTCTAATATAAAAAACTTATGGGTAAAAAAAGAAAATAAAATTATTAAAAATGGCGTTAGACCTAAACTTACTTCTGATGAGCTAACCGCTCTTCCTTTTCCAGACCGTAATTTATATTCTAAATATACATATTTCAAAGATTATCCCTTTGTTACTTTCGTTGGTTCAAGAGGATGTCCTTTTAAATGCTCTTTTTGTGAAGTTCCTACAATAGCAAGTTTATATGAATCTCAAAAATCTACTATTTATCAAAATGTCGATGCATTTATTGATGAAATAGAAGATGTTAAAAAAAAAGGATTATTAAAAGGTAAGTTAGTTATGTTTACGGATTCAACTTTTAATTCTCACAGAAAATGGTTTTTAGAATTTTGTGAAAAATATAAAAAAAGAATAAATTTACCATGGTCATGCAACCTTAGAGCAGAGTTAGTTGATGAAGCCCAAGCGAAAGCTATGAAGGAAGCAAATTGTGACAATGTACGTTTTGGCGTTGAATCTGGTGATGAAGGTATTCGACTTAACGTTCTTAACAAAGGAAAACTTCCAGATGAGAGCATTTATAACTGCGCAAGATTATTAAAAAAATATAAGGTTCCTTTTCAAACTTTTAACATGTTTGGTTTTCCTACGGAAACTTATGAACAAGCCTGGAAAACAATTAAACTTAATCAAAAATTAAAACCCGACGCTGTTGGAATGTATCTCTTACTTTTGTTTCCATATGTTGGAGTAACTGATTTTGCCTTGAAAAAAGGATTAATTGAAGAGAAAGATTTTAAAAAATTGGAGAAACCACCTTATAATTTACATTTAAGTTTACTCGCATTACATCCAGAAAAAAATAAAGATATTTTGAAAATTTGTAATTTGCAAAAATTATCTATTCTAGCTTTAAGATTTCCTATTTTAGAACCTGTAATAAGAAAATTATGTGCATTACCTCCAAATGCTATTTTTGGATGGTTTTATTTAGCATGCCAAGCAATGGAATGGAAAAAATGGTCAACAAAAGCTTCTCTTAAGCGAATGTTTTATGATGGTTTATTAAACTACAAATCATTATTTGGAGAAAGTCAGTCAAAAAGTGGAATTTTTGTAAAGCTTTCTGGATTTCTAGTTAAAAGACATAGACGTAACGTTAAAAATTAAATCTTTTTTTTTAATTTAAATTTTAATTTAAATTTTATACATTTAATGATGAAAAACAAAATATTAATATTTTCTGCTACCTACAATGAATCAGGAAATATTAAAAATTTTTTACAATCTATTGATAGCTTAAACATAAAAGCCGATATTTTACTAATAGATGACAATTCTCCTGACGGAACCAAAAGTATAATTAATGAACATAAAACCAATAGGGAAGATATAACCTTAATTGTTAGAGACAAAAAAGAAGGTTTAGATACCGCTCATAAAATTGCTTATGAGTATAGTATAAAAAATAATTATGACTTTTTAATCAGTCTTGATTCAGATATGTCTCACGATCCAAAATTAATTTCTAAATTTATTATTGAATTAGAAAAAAATGATTTTATTACTGGATCTAGATATATGGAAGGAGGAAGTTCTGACATGAGAGGTTGGAGATTTTTTTTAAGCGTGTATGGAAATAAATTTATAAAATCATTTCTTAAAATAAGATGTAATGAATTTACTACTTCCTACAGAGGGTTTAATATAAAAAGATTAAAGGATTTCCATTTAAATATGGTAGATGCAAAAGGATATAGTTTCTTTATGGAGACTATATTTTTACTGAATAGTAAAAAATTTTTAATTAAAGAGATTCCAATTCATTTCAAAAATAGAAAAAGTGGAAAATCAAAAATACCAAAAATAGAAATGTTTAGGACTCTTTACAATGTATTTAGGCTAAAATTTAAGGAGAAAAAATAATTTTAATGTTTAAATTGATTAATACTTTTATATATTCTATAAAACCTTAACTCGGGGCGTAGCGCAGCCTGGTAGCGCATCTGGTTTGGGACCAGAGGGTCGCAGGTTCAAATCCTGCCGCCCCGACCAATAAGGTGAAATTATGAAAAGAGCAAAAATTTATAAACCATCAAAAACATCTATGCAGTCGGGTAGAAGAAATACAAAGAAATGGTTACTAGAATTTGATTCACTAGATAATGGCATAAATCAATTTATGGGATGGGAAACTTCAAAAGATACTATGTCAGAGATAAGACTAGAATTTTCAACTAAAGAGCAAGCAATAAATTACGCAAAAAAAAATAATATAAATTATTATCTAATAGATTCTAATGAACGTAAATTAATAAAAAAATCTTATAGTGATAATTTTATAAAGTAAAAAATGATAAGAAGTTTTTTTCTAAATAAAAAATGGGCTCTTTGGGCTTGGGGTGGTTTTATTTTTATAATTGGATCATTATTGGCGCAAACGTGGATCGATGTAAAAATAAATGAATGGTATAAAGACTTTTATGATCTTTTGCAAAAAGCTACAGAGAGAGATGTATCAGAATTTTATGATGGTCTTTTGCTATTTATGAAATTAGCAATCCCTTATGTCATAATTTATACAATTACAAATTATTTTACACGATTATATGCATTCCGTTGGAGAGAAGCGATGACATTTGCTTACATGCCTTATTGGAAAAAAGTTGATGCAAAGGTTGAGGGTGCTTCACAAAGAATTCAGGAAGATTGCATGAATTTTGCTAAAATAGTTGAGAGCATTGGCCTCCAAATCGTAAGAGCAATTATGCTGTTAATAGCTTTTATTCCAATTCTTTGGGGATTGTCATCAAATGTAATTGTCCCGTGGCTTAAGGACGTAACAGGATCTCTAGTTTATGTTTCTCTTACAGCAAGTTTAGGTGGACTTTTAATTAGTTGGTTTGTGGGAATAAAATTACCAGGTTTAGAATATAATAATCAGGTTGTTGAAGCTGCATTCAGAAAAGAATTAGTTTATGGTGAAGATGATAGAGTAGAATATGCTAAGCCACCAACAATACTTGAGTTGTTCGCTGGTATAAAATTTAACTATCATCGTTTATTTTTACACTATGGTTATTTTGATTTATGGGTAATCATGTACAATCAAACAATGATAATAGTACCATACATAATTATGGGACCAGGTTTATTTACTGGAGCAATGACTTTAGGTATATTAATACAAACTTCGAGCGCATTTAGGGAAGTACAAGGTAGTTTCTCACTATTTATTCAAAATTGGACAAGAATTACAGAACTTAGATCAATTTACAGACGTCTTTCAGAGTTTGAAAAAGCAATAGGTTATAATGTAGGTAAAAAACCAATTTCAGGAAGAGCCACAAGGTAACTAAATGCCCTTATTTATTAAGCTTTTTGAGGTCCTTTTTCCAGTTTTTTTAACAATAGCAATTGGTTATTGGTATGGAAAAAAAGACCCTAAATTCGATACTAAATTTATTACCACATTTGCTGGAAATTTTGGCTTACCATCTATTATTTTTTATTCACTAACTACAACAAACTTAAGTATTGAGCTATTTTTAAAATTTTCATATTACATTACCTTATATGTTTTAATTTTTTCAATCATCGGGTTAACAATTCTTAAAATACTAAAGAAAGATATTTATAGATTATTACCACCATTAATTTTGCCAAATACTGGAAATATGGGCATGCCTTTATGTTTGTTTGCTTATGGTAAAATTGGTTTAGCTATAGCTACATCAATAACAGCTATGATATTAGTTTTTCACTTCAGTATTAACATTTTATTAGCAAGTAAAAAACTTTCAATAAAACCTTTATTGAAATGTATTCCAGTTTATGCATTATTGATTTCATTAATATTTGTTTATTATAAAATTCCTGCACCAAAATTTTTAGAAAATGCAACTTTTCTAATTGGTTATTCTACTATTTTTCTAGTTCTAATGTCTCTCGGTGTAGCTCTATCCAAGCTTAAAGTTTTTGCTTTTAAAGAAACACTAATTTATTCACTTATCCGTGTTATAATAGGGCCAATTGTCGGTTTAGCTTTTGTTAAATTTTTTAACCTTTCTGGTGTTGAGGCCGGTGTAATGTTTATACAAGCTTCTATGCCGTCTGCAGTACTTACTTTTTTAGTTAGTGAAATTTATTCGCCAAAAAAAATATCTACTAGTATTGCAAGCACTGTTGCTTTATCTACATTTTTATCACTTTTCACTTTAGTAGTTGTAGTATTTATTGCTTTGAAATACTTTAACTAATTGTGAAAGCTATTTCTTATAATTTACTAGCGTGGGCCATATTACCATTTATGGATACTATAGCGAAATATTTAAGTGCAGAACTATCTTTTTTTCAAATAACATGGGCAAGATATTTTTTTACTGTTTTTTTTACTCTACCATTTATGTTTTTTTTCTTTAGAAGAAATTTAGTCTGGACTTCAGAGCCAAAACTTCAATTTTTTAGAGGTCTAACTTTATTTTGTGCAAATATTTTGTTCTTTTATTCTATTTCTGTAATTTCGATGGCAAAGGCTTTAACTCTTGCGTTTGTAGCTCCTTTAATAACTACAGCTTTATCTCCTATTTTTCTAAATGAAAAAGTGGGTGTTAGAAGATGGTCTGCTGTAATAATTGGTTTTATTGGAAGTTTAATTGTTATTAGACCTGGGTTTATAGAATTTAATTTAGCGAGTGTAGCTGCTTTAGGAACAGGTTTTTTCTATGGCATTTATCTTGTTATTACCCGCAAACTTCACACTTCAGATAGTCCTTTATTAACTTTACTATTAACTGGTGTAGTAGGGGCAGTTATTGGATCATTTATCGTTCCTATTGT
>Ga0310344_10002218_pt1 | contig 14654 bp, 14 predicted proteins | sample HC15DNA20200_MG_FD_203801 | JGI IMG/M metagenome (GOLD analysis project Ga0310344, IMG submission 203801) | Marine microbial communities from station ALOHA, North Pacific Subtropical Gyre - HC15-DNA-20-200_MG | ecosystem: Environmental > Aquatic > Marine > Oceanic | place: Pacific Ocean: North... | reverse complement strand
TTGTATTGTGAAGTGCCTGTTAGCTTTGCAACAGCAACATTAGGTGGGAATTTAGATATTCCAACTTTGGGGGGGCGGGCAAACTTAAAGATCCCTCCAGAAAGTCAATCAGAGCAAGTGTTTAGATTACGAGGCAAGGGTGTTCAGAATGTTCGAAATGGTGAAGTCGGTGACTTGTACTGCAAAATGAAGCTTGAAACTCCGGTAAACTTGACTCGAAAACAAAAAGATTTACTTAGTGAATTCGATCAGTCAACTAGTGCGGGTGGTAATCGTCATAGACCGCGAGAGGAGTCTTGGACAGGAAAGTTGAAGTCGTTTTTTGGAGACATTGTTTCGTAAACTTCATTCACAAGACTGCGGATCCTCCATACACATGATTAAACTGAGCAGAACACCTTTAGAAGGTGTTGTGGTGATCGAGCCCAAGGTTTTTTCCGATGAGCGCGGCTCATTTTCGGAGGTGTTCAGTGCGCGTGATTTTAGTGCTGTTGGCCTACCTGAGCAGTTTGTACAGGATAATCATTCGCAATCTTCAAAAGGTGTTTTACGGGGATTGCACTACCAGTACCCTCAATGGCAGGGTAAGTTGGTCAGGGTCGCTTTTGGTAAAGTATTCGATGTTGCAGTTGATATTCGGTATTTATCCCCAACCTTTGGAAAATGGTTCGGATTAGAGCTATCTTCTGAAAATCATAAACAGCTATATGTGCCACCTGGATTTGCCCATGGTTTTTGCACACTTAGCGCGAGAGCTGAGCTTACCTATAAATGCACTACGTTCTTTGAGCCGTCTGACGATGCAGCTATACTTTGGAATGATTCTGATATCGGCATTGATTGGCCAGTATCCAATCCACTGTTGTCGCCGAAGGATAGTTCGGCTCCACCACTATCTGAATTGCCGGAACTCACTGTCGTGAAGTAAATCTATGAGAATATTAGTCTTTGGCTGCACGGGACAACTTGGTACTTCCTTAATGGAAGTTTTGCCAAAAAAACATGATGTTAGATTTTTAGATCAACCAGATGTTGATTTTAAGGATCCCTCTAGTTTGCATCCGATAATAACATCATATAAACCATCTCTCGTTATTAATGCTGCGGCTTATACTGCAGTCGATGCCGCGGAGTCAGAGCAATCAGTCGCATACATGATCAATGCTGAGGCACCGAGTGTTATAGCGTCAGCATGTAAAGAAGTGAATTCGATTCTAGTTCACTATTCGACTGATTATGTTTTTAGTGGATTAGGGGTTACTCCGTATGAAGAAGCCGATACTACTTTACCATCAACAGTTTATGGTAGAAGTAAGCTAGCTGGAGAAGAAGCGATAATTTCCGCTACCGACCAATACATAATTTTACGAACAGCATGGTTATATTCTTTAGTTGGAAAAAACTTTGTGAAGACGATGCTAAAAATTGCCGGGAGTAAAAGTGATATCCAAGTTGTAGCGGATCAAATTGGATCCCCAACCTATGCAATTGATCTTGCCAGGGCAACATCATTGGTTATCGATGGATTGTCGATTAGTTGGGATGATAAGTTTGGTATCTACCATGCAGTAAATGCTGGCCAAACAACTTGGCATGGGTTTGCATCGAAGATTCTTACTTTGGCGGGTTATAACGACATCAATGTAAATGCAATTATGACCAGAGAATATCCAACAGCAGCACCGCGCCCTCAGTTTTCTGTGCTATCTTGTGAGAAACTCAGTAGAGCTTTCGGCATTACGTTTCCAGAATGGGAAGATGCAGTTTCTCGGTGTATGGCGCGTCTCACAACAAACGCGTGAACTAGTAGGAAGCTCTTTTGATATTACTTGGGATAGATACGGTTACAAATAGCTGTTCAGTCGCTCTTAGGATAGCTGATGATATCATTTTGGAGCGTTACGAAGTTGAACCACGCGGCCATTCCAATCTGATTTTACCAATGCTAGACAGCCTTTTGCTAGAGGCCAAGATAACGCTTGATGAGCTAGATGCTATAGCCATTGATAGCGGTCCAGGTTCGTTTACAGGCATTCGTATTGGCCTGGGAGTAGCGCAAGGCCTTGCATTAGCGCTAAGATTGCCTCTGTTGGGCGTATCTTCCCTAATGGCTTTAGCAGAAGCATCCGAAGCGCAGTCAGTATTTCCGGCCATAGATGCAAGAATGAGTGAACTTTATTGGGCTCGTCTAACTAGAGATGACCAATCAACTTCGGGCTGGTTTTGGCGTGATCGACCCAAAACAAGTGGTTTGGCCTTAATGCCTCGCCCACTGCCCGATGAGGTGACTATTGGAAGTGGTTGGGATCTGTACGACGAAGATATAGCGCCACAGGACGCAAAAAAAATAGTACATGGTGTTGAGCCGCGTGCTACCTGGATTACTCAAATTGCCGCTCGGATGATAGACCGAGGACACGATAGCAATAATACAGCGTTACCCACTTACATTCGGAATAGTATCTAGAACATATGCTTTTCTGGTTTCTTGCCATTAAGCTTTAGCGATTTCTCTTATCCAGGATTACGATCGCATGAGCGAGATGGGGCTTTGGGTTCCCATGCGGCAAGCAGTAGATGCCCCATTCCATGTGCACTAATCAGGAACTCCATCTTTTTCGCCTAATTTATGTTGCAGTATTTGATTAACCAGTTGTGGGTTAGCTTTTCCAGCCGTTACTTGCATAACCTTACCTACCAAGAAGCCAAAAACTTTATTCTGTCCGGCTAGATACTGTTGCACCTGTGCAGAATGATTTTCTATGACTTGATCAATTGCCTCTTCGACTATGGTGGTATTTGAAATTTGGCCTAGCTTATTCTTTTCTATGATTGAGCTAGCATTACCTTCGCCATGCCACATTTCATCAAAAACGCCCTTTGCAATTTTACCCGATATAGTTTTGTCATTAATTTTTTGGATTAGCTCACCAAGCATCTGCGCATCTATATTTGAGCTTTTGATATCCAATCCATTTTGATTGATATGGTGCAGCAGTTCCCCAGTAATCCAGTTTGCTGATTTACGACTATCACCACAAATAGAAACAACTTGCTCAAAATAATCAGCAATATTTCGATCGGAGGTAAGAAATTCCGCATCTTTTTCGTTTAAGTGGTAGACAGACATAAATCTTTTGTAGCGGAGATCTGGCAATTCAGGAATCGATGCTTGTGTCTCAGCAAATAGAACATCACTGATCACTAATGGTGGTAAGTCAGGATCAGGAAAGTAACGGTAATCATGAGCTTCTTCTTTGCTCCTCATCGGTCTGGTTAAATCGTTGTCAGCGTCATATAGACGTGTTTCTTGCACGATTGTGCCATTGGATTTAAGAATATCAATATGCCTATTAATTTCAAAATTTAGACTTTTGTCGATATTGCGAAATGAATTGAGATTCTTTAGTTCGCACCTTGTTCCGTATTGCTTATCTCCTTGTGGGCGTACAGAGATGTTTGCATCACAACGAAAAGAGCCCTCTTGCATATTTCCATCACAAATTTCGAGATATCGGACTAGTGTGTGGATCTTCCTTAGGTAGGCTATCGCTTCTGATGGAGATCGTAGATCGGGTTCGGAAACAACTTCCAGCAGAGGGGTGCCCGCTCGATTTAGGTCTACACCAGAGGAATTATTCTTCTTTTGATGCGTTAATTTCCCTGCGTCTTCTTCCAGATGTGCGCGCGTGATTCTAATTGTTTTGTTGCCGTTTGGCGTATTGATATCTACACTTCCACCAGAAACTATCGGTAATTCATATTGACTAATCTGATAACCTTTCGGTAGATCAGGATAGAAATAATTCTTTCTAGAGAATATCGAGCGGCGATTTACGTTTGCACCAATTGCAATCCCAAACTTTACTGCCATCAAGGCGGCCTCTTTATTCATCACCGGTAATACCCCAGGCAAAGCAATGTCTACTTCACATGCTTGCGTATTTGGTTCTGCACCAAACATAGTTCCTGCACCAGAAAATATTTTACTTTTGGTACATAACTGAACATGTACTTCAAGTCCTATAACAGTTTCCCAAGTCATTTAAGAAAATTCCGTTGGTATTTCTTGATGCCAGTGTGTAACTTGCTGGTACGAATGAGCAAGATTAAGTAGGCCTTGTTCATCAAAAGACCGACCTATCAACTGCAAACCTATTGGTAGACCGCGATTATCAAAACCTACTGGTATTGAAATAGCGGGAATGCCAGAAAGATTTGCGCTAATTGTAAAGATATCGCTAAGGTACATTGACACAGGATCATTTGTTTTCTCTCCAAGACCAAAAGCTGTTGTGGGTGATGTTGGTCCTGCGATGTAGTCACATTTCTTGAAAGCAGATTCAAATTCATTAGATATTAATCTACGGATTTGTTGAGCTTTTCTATAGTAAGCATCGTAATACCCAGTTGAAAGAGCGAAGGTGCCAATCATGATCCGACGTTTTACTTCTAGGCCGAATCCCTCGCCTCGGGTTTTTTTGTAGAGTTCATCTAGATCATCAAATGAGTCTGTTCGATAGCCATACCGTATACCATCAAATCTAGACAAGTTTGATGAGGCCTCAGCTGGTGCGATCACATAATAACAAGGAATAGCAGCATTACAACTGGGTAGACTTATTTCGACAAGTTTTGCTCCCCGTTTCTCAAATTCTTTAAGGGAGTTATGAATTGCACCTACTACTTCCGGGTGGACTGCATCATCTACGAAGTTTCTGGGCACCCCAATTCTAAGGCCTGCTATAGGGTCTTGCAGGTGATCAAGGTAATTGGGTACCTCCCTATTTGACGAGGTCGCATCACGCTTGTCAAAACCTGCCATAATTTGTAAAACGCGAGCAGCATCTTCAGCTGTTTGGGTGATTGGTCCGCCTTGATCAAGTGATGATGCGTAAGCAATCATACCGTAGCGGGAGATTCGCCCATAGCTGGGCTTTAGACCCGTAAGTCCACAAAACGCAGCTGGCTGCCTTATAGACCCTCCGGTATCTGTTCCCGTTGCAGCTGGAACTAATCGAGCTGCAACAGCTGCAGCGGACCCACCAGAACTACCGCCGGGGACATGATCCTTATGCCATGGATTTCGTGTTGGTCCAAACCAGGAGGTCTCGGTTGAACTGCCCATAGCAAACTCATCCATATTTGTTTTCCCAATCAATATCGCGCCACCCTTTGATAGTAGTTCTACGATAGTCGCGTTATAGGGGGAGACAAAATCTTTTAACATCCGTGATCCACATGTGGTAGCCATGGCAGTTGTGCAGAAGATATCTTTATGTGCGATCGGGATTCCAGATAAGCTGTTGATTGAGCCCCTCGCTCGTGCCTCGTCAGACAGTCGAGCTTGTTTTAGTGCTTCCTCAGCATCGACGGAAATAAATGCATTGAGCTCCGAATGCTCTTCTATGCGGTTAAGAAAGCACTGAACGAGCTCAACACTGCTTATATCGTTCCGGTTTAGCATGCCTACAATCGAGCTAAGGGTTTGCCGGTATGGCATAGATTATTCTAGTTCGGTGATTAGGTTGGAAAGATTGGCTATCAAGATGTATCTGGCTACTCAATTATTTTGGGAACCGAATACAGACCCTGATGAATCTTAGGAGCTACAGATTGTAGTTTTTGTCTTATCTCAGGTTCAGTCACCACATCGTCACGGAGGCGTAATTCAATATCTTGGGGATGGGCTAACGGCTCTTTGTCGTCAACTTCCATAGAGTCCATTTGCTGGAATAATTCGAGTATCCTTGATAAATCAACAGTATATTGCTCAATATCTGTTGTTTCTATGCGAATTCTGGCCAGATTTGCGATGTGTTGGACAGCGGATTTTGTTATAGGCATGTCGAGGTTGAGAATGCGGCTAACGAGGAATTATGATAATTATATCCTACGAGTTATCATCAGCCCACCGACTTATCGTTACACTATCTACCGAACAACTTATGGTTTCCTATTCTGTGTTACGCCATTTTTCTCGTAAAAGCCTATTTGGCTTATTTTCCAACGATCTGGCAATAGATCTCGGAACGGCCAATACTTTAGTTTATGTACGTGATCGAGGTGTCATACTTAACGAACCGTCTGTGGTTGCGATTCGCACCGGTTCTATATCACCTGATAATACCGTGCTCGCTGTAGGTAAAGAAGCAAAAATGATGCTCGGCCGAACTCCTGGGAATATTAAGGCCATTCGACCCCTTAAGGATGGTGTTATAGCAGATTTTGGTATCACTGAAGTGATGCTCAAGTTTTTTATTCGCCGAGTACAGGAAAATAGATTCTTTTCAAGTCCGCGAATAGTTATTTCAGTTCCTGGGGGATCAACGCAGGTAGAGAGGAGGGCTATTCGTGAGTCGGCTCGTAGTGCCGGCGCAAGAGAAGTCTATCTAATAGAAGAACCAATGGCTGTTGCTATTGGTGCTAGCTTGCCAGTTGCAGAGCCAACTGGGTCGCTGGTCGTCGACATTGGTGGTGGCACTACGGAAGTTGGTGTGATTTCACTCGGTGGAAGAGTATATGCCACTTCGATTCGTGTCGCTGGAGACACCTTTGATGAAGCCATAATCAATTATGTTAGAAGGCGTCATGGTTTGTTAATTGGTGAGGCAACTGCAGAACGCGTTAAGAAAGCTATTGGTTCAGCATGGATAGATTCTGAGCCAAGAGAGATGGAGGTTAAAGGGCGTGATATTGCCGAGGGCATTTCAAGTAGCCTTGTAATTAATAGCGATGAAGTTTATGAGGCTACTAGCGATGCTTTGCATCAAATTGTTCGCTCAATCCGCGAGGCTCTTGAGAATACGCCACCGGAGTTGTCAGCAGATATTGGTGAGCGTGGCATGGTTATTGCAGGGGGTGGTGCAATGATGCGTGATATGGATCGGCGATTAATGGAGGAGACTGGTCTACCAGTTGTTATCGCTGATGATCCATTGACATGCGTTGCCCGAGGATGTGGGCGTGCACTGGAAGAGATGGATATTCTTGGGGATGTTTTTACGCACGAATGATGCTCTTATTGTTTGGTCTTAGTACTAATTAGTTTCGCCCACTGTGTGCAGCCAAGGAACTATAGCCTAACTAAGAATTTGGAATCCCTAGTATATGAAATCAAAAGGGTTATTGCCTTCACTTAGACTAATACTGTTGCTTATGCTGTCAATTGTATTGCTGGTGACGGATAGTAAGACACAAATTCTCTCTCAAGCTCGTGCTGTTGTGTCAGTCGTAGCTCTACCAATCCATGTAGTTGCCTCATCTCCAGTCTTATTTTTTCACTGGATTGGCAACGATCTTGAAGATTGGGGTGAACTTAAGAACAAATACAGTGTCCTGCAGAGACAGCATCTTATACTGCAATCACGTTTGCAGCAGCTTGATGCTCTCCAAGCAGAAAATACTCGTTTGCGAGAGATTATTGGAACAGCATCTAAGCTTTCTGAAGAGGCAATTTTTGCTAGAATTGTTGAAGTACATCCAGACCCATATAATCAAACGGTTCTCGTTAATCGTGGCGGTGCTGACGGTGCCTATGTTGGACAAGCAGTGATTGGTTCAACAGGCGTAATCGGTCAGGTAGTTAGGGTTGGCTTATTCCGAAGCTCCATAATGCTTATTACAGATTCAAGCCAAGGTATCCCAGTGCAATTTGTTAGGAGCGGAGTTCGCACAATTGTTTATGGGAGCGGCCAAGGCAACTTGCTAACTGCACCATATTTGGCTCGGACAGCGGATGTTAGGCGAGGAGATATATTTGTTACATCTGGGCTGGGCTATTTATATCCAGAAGGCTATCCGGTTGGCACAATTCAAAAAATTGAGAGCGATGTAAATTCACCTTTTCTAAGTATCGTTGCAGAGCCCGCAGCCCAACTGTCAGGTGCGAGGGAGGTATTATTGATGTCGGGTAATGAGAATAAGAGCTCCACTGTCCCTGATCCGGAAAAGATGAGCAATTAAATTGATCACTAATTCGTCTCGTACTAAGAAGTGGTGGGTTATCCCAATCACATTATTGGTCGCATTTTGTTTTTTTGCTGTGCCTAATGGCGCTAGTTCGAAAAACTACAACCCCGACTGGATTTCCTTGGTTCTTATATACTGGTGTTTTGCTGTCCCCAAGAAAATAGGTTTAGCGCCAGCTTGGTTGATTGGTCTTTTAGTGGATATAGTTTCTTTTGGAACATTGGGGCGTTATGCCTTAAGTAAACTGATCATTGTGTTTCTCGCCGACCGACTTGCTCTTCGTGTTCGAATGTTTCCAGTTTGGCAGCAGTCTTTTATAATTCTTTTTCTACTTACCATCGAAACTGCTATCCTGTTGTTTATTGGGATTATTATTAGCGACATTAATTTTTCCCATGATCGGTGGATTGCCGTTTTGGTTGGGGCGCTTTTGTGGCCGGTTATCTACATTATGCTTCGACGTTTGCGTCATTGGGCAAGATTGCCGTAGGGAGGAAATAGTTGAGATCACTATTGAAGTCTAGCCTACATATTCTTGATCCCCGGCGAGATTCTTCGGTGACTAAATATCGCCTGATCATAGCGACAGTGGTGGTATTGATCTTGAGCCTAGTTATTTTAGGGAGGCTATATTTCTTGCAGGTCATGAACTATGATCGTTATAGCACGCTATCCGCTGAGAACCGATTAGGAATATTGCCGATACCGCCTATAAGAGGGTGGATCTTTGATCGCAATGGGACTGTATTAGCTAGGAATTATCCTGTATATGATTTAGAAATCGTTCCAGATAAGGTCCCTGATATTAAGGCGACTGTTCAAGATCTTGCCGATTTGATTGATCTAGATGATTCGGAGGTGTCACGTTTTTTTAAGGTTCTTGCAAATCGCCCATCCTTTGAATCCCATCTGCTTAAAATGAACCTATCGCATGAGCAGGCTGCTCTGGTGGCTGTGAATCAGTACCGATTCACTGGTGTAACTTTAAACGCAAATCTTCGCAGATATTACCCACATGATGGACTATTTGCCCATGCGGTTGGATATGTCGGTCGTATAAGCGAGGATGATTTGCGAGATCTCGATCGGTCTTCCTACAGTGGTACCCGCTACATTGGTAGGCTGGGAATTGAGGGTAAGTATGAGAATCAGCTCTTTGGTGTAGCTGGCTATGATTCAGTAGAATTTAATGCCCATGGACGTGCTGTGAGGTCTGTTGACCAACGTGCTCCTAGTTCCGGTTGGAATGCTCATCTTACCCTAGATGCTCAAATACAAAAAATTGCTCGTGATGCACTTGGAACCCAGCGTGGAGCTGTTGTCGCGCTTCGGCCAGACACGGGAGATGTATTGGCTTTTGTAAGCTCTCCAGATTATGATCCCAATCTCTTTGCTAGTGGTTTTGGAGATTTGTCTTATGAGGATCTGCGTAGCTCATTGGATAAGCCACTATTAAATCGAGCTCTGCACGGTCGATACGCTCCTGGATCCACAATTAAGCCGATCCTAGCTATCGCCGCCCTTAGTGAGGGGTTTGATCCAGATAAAAGGGTGTTTTGCGCTGGAGAATTTTATTTACCTGGTCGAGAGCGTGCGTATCGATGTTGGAATAGAGATGGACATGGAGCCATCTCTCTACTTGACGCTATTGAGCAATCTTGCGATTTGTTTTTTTACGACCTTGCGGTTGATCTTGGAATTGACCAAATGTCGACATGGTTAGAAAGGTTCGGTCTCGGTCGTATGACTGGGATTAGTTTAGAGAATGAAGCCAATGGTTTGGTTCCCAATCGTGAGTGGAAGAAGAAAGCTCTCGGAGAAGCATGGTTTCCCGGTGAAACGGTCATTGCTGGCATCGGTCAGGGTTATTTGCTAGCAACACCATTGCAGCTTGCAGTCGCTACTGCGGTAATTGCAAACCGTGGTGCGGTGGTACAGCCTCGATTATTATCTCACTTTGAGAATTCGGAGACAGGAGAGATAATTTTAGGTCCGGAAGTTCGAGTTATATCTAATGTTTTGGCAGATGAACAACACTGGAAGACGGTAATTGACGGAATGGTTGCAGTTGTTCATGGCCTGCAAGGTACAGCTCGTTCCAGTGGCACAGGAGCACCATATATGATTGCAGGTAAAACTGGAACTTCCCAACTTATTTCTATAGGTCAAGATGAGGAATATGATCCTGAAAATGTTCCAGAACGCCTGCGAGATCATGCTCTCTTTGTTGCTTTTGCGCCTCTTGAAAACCCGCGCATAGCCCTAGCTATTGTCGTAGAAAATGGAGGTAGTGGCAGCAAAGCAGCCGCACCAATTGCACGCAAAATTCTTGACTATTACTTTATAGAAAGATTACGTAGAGCGAAATCGGAGCCAAAAGGCAACAATGTTGGTTAACAAGTTACATATTGATGGAGTATTGTTATTTGGTATTCTACTGCTACTCAGTGTTGGAGTTTTCGTAGTGTTTAGTGCTAGTGGCCAAGATTGGGGTCTTATTCAGAGGCATTTATTGCGAATTTGTATATCTTTAGTGGTGCTATTTGTGGTGGCGCAGATACCTACTGATGCCTTAAAACGGTGGTCTCCATATATTTTTGCCATCGGAATATGTTCTCTAATTTTGGTTCTGTCTTTAGGGGATGTTGGTCGAGGCGCACAACGTTGGTTAGATTTTGGTGTTATTCGTTTCCAGCCGTCAGAATTGATGAAATTAGCAGTTCCGATGGCAGTCGTGTGGTTCTTAACCCTCAAGCCACTACCACCCCGCTTACCAAGCTTAATCATGGCTCTTGTGTTAACTTTAGTGCCTGTACTGCTCGTGATAATGCAACCAGATCTTGGGACGGCTATTTTGCTTGTCGTCTCAGGGTTACTTGCAGTCTTCATAGCGGGCGCGCGGTGGCGCCATCTTTTTATTCTTTCAGGAATTGTTGCTGGAATAGCTCCATTTTTGTGGTTTCGACTACATAGCTATCAACAGGATAGGATCATAACGATGTTCAATCCCTGGGCCGATCCGATGGGATCTGGCTACCATATAATTCAGTCACAGATTGCAGTCGGCTCTGCTGGTATCGCAGGAAAAGGTTGGTTACAAGGTACACAATCGCAGTTAGAGTTCATTCCAGAGCGTAGTACAGATTTTATTTTTGCTGTTTTTGCCGAAGAGTTTGGTCTAATCGGGACAATAGTCTTGATGATTATTTATACATTTGTAATTGGCCGCTGTCTTTTCCTAGCCTATCGGGTTCAAGATAGTTATGCGCGACTCCTAGTTGGTAGTTTAGCTTTAACTTTCTTTTTCTATGTTTTTGTTAATATAGCAATGGTTACTGGAGTCTTACCAGTGGTAGGGATTCCACTACCACTAATTAGCTATGGTGGTACATCTATGGTTACTCTAATGGCTGCATTTGGAATTATTATGAGTGCCTGTACGCATAAACACCTCATGCGGTGACAAACGAATCGCCCGATGCAAATTCAATCTCGAGCATTTCTTATAGTGATTTTGTTTAGCATGTTTTTTGCTACTGTACCTTCTGTTGCTGTCGATATTGACTCTTATCCAGAGTTGAGCAATCTAGTAGGAGAATTGACTGCCACTGAAAAAATTGAAGTAGAGAAGTTGATGATTTGGTTAACTGATGCAACTATCAACGAAGATCTTGTTGCTATTATGGAGAGACCAGCTGAGGCATTACCATGGTATCGATATAGGAAAAGATTCATAAACAAGAAGTTAGTCAATAGTGGAAAAAAATATCAAGCTAGACATCTAGAAGTTTTAGATAGAGCCCAAACCCAATTTGGGGTTCCAACCGAAATTGTTGTTGCTATTATTGGAGTTGAGACGCGATATGGAAAAAATACGGGACGACACCGTATTTTAGATTCACTTGTCACGTTAGCATTGAAGTACGATCGAAGGAGTAGCTACTTTCTCGGTGAACTTAAAGAATTTATGAGACTGTCTGCTAGAGGGGTATTTAATCCGCTAAAGATAAAAGGCTCTTATGCTGGTGCTGTTGGCATCGCACAATTTATGCCTAGCAGTTATAAGAATTATGCGATCGATTTCGATCAAAATGGAGTGAGTAACCTGGCTAAAAGCCATGCGGATGCTATTGGAAGTGTTGCAAATTATCTTAATTTACACGGCTGGCAATCAGGATCTCCAATATTTGAGCGTCTATCAGACGGTGGACAGGCTCTATCAACTATTGGTGAGACAAGAGGTTACAAGCCTGATATTGCAGTTCAAGAACTAGAAAATCGTGGGCTCGAACTATATGATGGATTGATCGGAGATAAGGTTGGCGTTATCAAGTTGCAGCAAGATGATCGAGAAGAGTGGGTAATTGCTTATCCCAATTTTTTTGTTCTGACCCGCTACAACCGAAGTAAGAATTATGCGATGGTGGTGTCAGAGCTAGCTGAGCAACTAAACAAATAGGATGAGAGGGAATCATACTTGATTCGATGCTTTATAATTTTCCTCCTCCTGCTCCAAATATTGTTTGCTTGCAGTTTTATGCCAGTACAGCGTCCAACTGAGCTTCCTGATGGTGCTTATTATGAAGATGATGGCCCTCCAATAGATAAGGGTCCAGATCCTAGGGAAGTGGCTGATGCAACACCACAAGTAGAACCACTTAGTCGACATGGTAATTCTCCGTATACTGTATTTGGTAAAAGATATTATCCATTGGCTTCTGCCGGTGGATATCGAGAAGTTGGCGAGGCTAGTTGGTATGGGAAAAAGTTCCATGGAAGAACAACTTCAAGTGGAGAAATCTACGACATGTATGCGATGACGGCGGCTCATAAGACCTTACCACTACCGACCTATGTTAGTGTGCGAATGCTGGATACAAATGTGACTGTTGTGGTAAAAGTCAATGATCGCGGACCTTTCCTGCAGGGTCGCATTATTGATTTGTCTTATGTAGCGGCTAGAAAGCTTGGGTTAGATCGCAGAGGTACAGCTGATGTTGAGGTGTCGGTTGTTAATCTTGCGAATGACAAATCAATTGCTAGAATTGGCAGCTTTGTAGAAGCGGCACGTTTCCGCTTACCAGAAAACGCAGAAACTCTTCGTCGCCGATTGCTTAAAGAAGATGTAGGTTTGGTTGATATAATCCCTGCAAAGGTATCTGGGGTGACGTATTATCGGGTGCGGGTCGGCCCTATTAACCAAGAGTTGTCACTAGACGGCTATATCCAGAAAATTCAAGCAATAACTGGAATATCGGCGCGTAAAGTATTGGAATAATATCAAGGCAAGAATAATGAAACCAAAAGTTATATATTTTCTCGTTATTACATGCTTTCTTTTTCCGCTGCAAGCTTGGTCATACGAGACTGATTTGTCGTCTGCAATGCAATCGAGCATACCCCCTCCTAGTCTTGACGTCTCATCTTGGGTTTTAATGAATCCTAGTACTGGTGTGATTATTGCTGCTGAGAATCCAGATGAAAGAATTGAGCCTGCTAGCTTAAGTAAACTGATGACGGCCTATATTGTTTTTAGGGAGGTGCGGCGTGGGAATATAGCGCTGGAAGAAGAAGTTCTTGTTAGTGAAAAAGCGTGGCTTACAGGTGGCTCACGAATGTTTATTGAGCCGGGGGAGAGAATATCTGTTGAAAATCTGTTACTCGGCATGATTGTTCAGTCAGGCAATGATGCCGCTGTTGCTTTAGCTGAGCATATAGCGGGTAGTGAGGAAAGCTTTGCTGGGCTAATGAATCAAGTTGCAATAGAGCTGGGGCTCAAAAATAGTAATTTTGTTAATAGTACAGGATGGCCACACTCAGACCATTTCAGTTCAGCGCGAGACATAAGTTTAATCGCGGCTGCGATAGTGCGAGAGTTTCCTGGAATGTATAGCTATTACTCAATTCCAGAGTTTACATGGAATGAGATAAGACAACGCAATCGTAATCCTTTGCTTGATCGGGATGAGGACGTCGACGGTATAAAAACTGGTCATACAGAGGGAGCTGGATACTGCTTAGTTGGTTCCGCAAAGAGGGACAATTTTCGCATCATTGCAACAGTAATTGGAGCGGGGAGTCCTAGTTATCGAGCTGATGCTGTATATTCATTGCTAAAGTATGGTTTTGCTGCATATGAGAAAAGAAGAATATATAAAAAAGGTGCTGCAGTAGTGGACTCAGTTGAGGTATATAAGGGAGAGAGCGACTCAGTCGCTGTTGGCGTTACGCAAGCGGTTCAGCTAATTGTGCCAAAAAGCTCAAGAGCAGGTATCGAGGCAGCAGTCGCAATCAATGAGCCGCTAATAGCACCATTGTATGAGCAGCAGCAGGTCGGGAATCTAATTATAAGTATTACAGGTAAAGAAGTTGCTTCGTACTCTTTAGTCACGTTATCAGCTATACAAGAGGGATCATGGTTTAGTCGTATTTTGGACAGCATTCGTCTTAGATTTCGTTGAAAATAGATTGAAAAGCGTCGATGCTGCAATAGAAAAAGATTTACTTTCTTTTCCGTGCCGTTTTGAAATTAAAGTAGTTGGAAGGCAGAGTGTTAATTTTGGGGCACGTATTTATTCCGTTATTGATAGACATCTTGGTAACACACGAATTATGGATATAAGCTCTCGTTGTAGCCGGAAGGGAAAATATCTTTCGTTAACCTGCGTCATAAAGGCTGTTAG
>Ga0310344_10002217_pt1 | contig 14654 bp, 11 predicted proteins | sample HC15DNA20200_MG_FD_203801 | JGI IMG/M metagenome (GOLD analysis project Ga0310344, IMG submission 203801) | Marine microbial communities from station ALOHA, North Pacific Subtropical Gyre - HC15-DNA-20-200_MG | ecosystem: Environmental > Aquatic > Marine > Oceanic | place: Pacific Ocean: North... | reverse complement strand
GGAGCTGCTTTTCCCGTTCTAAACGTTGTCGATTCTCTGCGATCTCTGAGGCTCGCTCGGAATCAATCACCTGAAAAGTGTCGCCAGCTTGAGGGACACCACCAGCTCCCAACACCTGCACCGGTGTCGCAGGCCCCACTTGATCTATGCTCTCCCCTCGCTCATCAAGAAGAGCTCTTACCCTGCCATCAAAAAATCCGCAGATGAAGGAGTCCCCAACAGAAAGAGTTCCACTCTTAACAAGCACCGAAATAACAGGGCCTTTACCAATATCTAGCTGAGCTTCGATAACCGAGCCCTGAGCATCACGATTCGGATTGGCTTTAAGTTCAAGCATCTCAGCTTGAAGTAGCACCTTTTCAAGGAGCTCTTCAATCCCTTCCCCAGTTTTAGCGGACACATCAACTGCAAGTACATCTCCACCAAAGTCTTCCACATTGATACTGTGTTGCAATAGACCCTGCTTGACCTTATTCGAATCAGCAGCCGGAAGATCGATCTTGTTGATAGCAACGATTAAGGGTACGCCCGCGTTTGTTGCATGAGAAATTGCTTCTACCGTCTGGGGCATAACAGAGTCATCTGCGGCAACCACTAAGATCACTATGTCCGTAACCTCAGCACCACGAGCTCTCATCGCAGTAAATGCGGCGTGACCTGGTGTATCCAGGAAGGTAATAGTGCGACCTTCCCCAAGCTCCACGTGATAAGCACCTATGTGCTGAGTGATGCCGCCCGCCTCACCAGCAACCACATTTGTATCCCGGATGCGATCCAATAATAGTGTCTTCCCGTGATCAACATGCCCTAGAACCGCAACTACCGGTGAGCGTGGCCTCAGATCTTCAGGTGCATCTTGAACCTCTTCAAACTCTGGCTCTGCAACGTACTCTTCCTCTCGTACCGCAGTGAAGTTGAACTCCTCAAGCAGCATTTCTATCTGATCAAAGTCAAGCCGCTGGTTGATAGTTACTAGGAGACCAAGATTCTTGAAGGCCGAGCCAATGATATTAGTTGAGGGCACATCTATTAGATCAGCTAACTCAGCCACTGTAAGAAACTCATTGACTCGAACAGTCGTACGCTCACGCTCTTCTTCTTGGCGCTCCTGTTCAACCTGAGCTTCTTGCTCTTCAACTGTTTGTCGTCCTTTCTTCTTTTTGCGTTTCTTACTAGATCCTCCTTTGATCTCAGCCATAACGCGCTGGATGTTTGACTGCACAGCATCCTTGTCGACTCGCTTTCGCTTCTTTCCCTTCTTCTTATCCTTACGCTGGCGGCGCCCATCGGCTGTATAACCCTCAGCCTGAATCCGAACTTGACCACCTGGTCCTGCACTCGCAGCTGGCGAGGGAGTCTCCTGGCGAATCTTCCTGGTTGGGCTACCATCACGGGCCGATGGAGGCTGTTGAGTTTCTTCCGCCTCAGATGGATCAGTATCTCCCACCTTACCCTGAACCGTCTCGGACACTTCTGACCTTTCTATATCTTCAAGGTCACTGCCTGCCTCTAATAGTTCGGGCTCCTCTGGTTCCACAGCAGCTTGCAGATCCTTCGAGCCTGCTGAGACTTCCTCAAGTTCAGAGTCTACCGAAATATCTACTTCTATCTCCTCCGGCGAAGAGCCTTCCTCACCTTCGACTTCAGGAGATGGGAGGTCGGTAGTGGTAGTTTCTAACTCCTCAGAATCCTCTAGGACCTCAAGGACTTCAGCGGCATCTACCTCATCTGGCGAAGAAACTTCCGGCTCAATAGTGACTTCCGGCTCAATCGATGGAAGGTCAGCTGCTCTGCGGCGGCGGCGGCGGCGGCTGGGAGCTGGTGCTTCTTCTTCTAATACCGCAGCAATTGCTGTAGCTGCATCTGAGTGACCATCTCTCCGCTCACGCTCTATCTTCGCTAGAACCTTAGCCTGTTGCACCTCACTAATAATTGAGCCTGGACCTGAAACAGGGATCCTCATCTGCCGGAATAATGCTATTAAAGCATTGACTTCCACTCCAAGATCTTTTGCAAGCTCCTTGACATACATTTTTTCCTCAACCCCTCCCTTCATCCAGTAGGGCATCCACTTTTGTGCTTGCTAGAAGTAACCCTGCCAAGGAAGCATCCGTCACTGCGAGTGCTGTTATTGGTGCTCGTCCAATCGCAGCTCCTAGTGTTGCTCTATCACCAAGTGACATTTCAGGAATTGTCCGTTTACGCATAGTTTTTTTTATCTTAGCACGCTGTGCTGACGAAGCATCTCTCGCCACCAAAACCACCCTTGCATCACCTTTCTGTATCGACCGACGAGTAGCTGCAGTTCCAGGAACAACGGCCCCGGCACGTTGTGCTAGACCGAGAATTTGGAGGGCTTGAGGCACCCAGCCTTTCTTCCTAATCTGACACCTCCGCATCTGGAGCCTGTTCATTAGATTCATCGGCTACGATCTGAGTATTTCTTCCACCAGCCTTAGGGTCTTTCTTCTGATTTTGCTCATCGTCCCCCCCACCTAAGCCTTCACCTTCAACAACAGTAAGTGCTTCTATAAGTTCCAGAATACGATCTACATCTTGTTCTCCAAGTCCATCAATTCCCAAAAAATCCCGTCGTTCCAAGTCTATAATTTGTAAGAACGTATCGTAACCTGATGCGGATAAAGCCCCCAGAGTAGATTTCTCTAGACTGAGCTCGGACAGCGGGAAGTCAGATGTCTCATATTGTTCCTCAGCAGGGGCATCGAAACTCAATAAATCAGCACCTTTTTCGACCCATTCACGAGAGCCATACAGATCGATCTGCCAACCAATTAACTGTGAAGCCAGTCTCACATTTTGGCCATTTCTTCCGATTGCAAGCGAAAGTTGGTCTTCATCCACAATCGCAGTAATCACTTGCTTTTCAATATCACTGATGACCTTGGATACTTTAGCTGGAGCAAGTGCACGACGAGCAAATACATCAGTGTCAGGGTGCCAAGGAACAATATCAATACGCTCACCACCCAATTCGGAAACTACCGCCTGAACTCGAGATCCTTTCAATCCAACGCAAGCCCCAACAGGATCAATGGACTCATCACGACTATATACAGCGATCTTGGTTCGTCCACCAACCTCCCTTGATATTTCTCGAATCTCAACGATATCCTGGTGAATCTCAGGCACTTCAAGCCGAAAAAGTGCTGCTACGAACGAAGCGTCAGCCCTCGATAGAATCAGGCGCGGACCCTTTGGCGTTTCTTCTACTTTTTTCAGTACAGCCCTAATCGGATCTCCCTGACGAAACCGCTCACGTGGATTCTGTTCTTTCCATGGAATGATTGCATCTGCATCCCTAGATCGATTAAGCATAACAACTAGTTTGCCCCTCTCCGTTTGCTGGACTTCGCCAGAAAGCAGCTCTGTTACTTCATCTGAGAATTCTTCACGAATTCGATGTCGTTCGTTATCTCGAACCAGCTGGACAATCCGCTGCTTAACGGCCATAACTGCATTTCGACCGAAATCTGCAAAGTCTACTGGAACTTCCATAACGTCGCCGACTTCGAAAGTGTCATCATCCCAACGAGCTTCTTCCAATATTATCTCACTCGCAGAATCTTCAACTTCCGCTACAACACGTCGAAGCACGACGATATCAAATTCTCCAGTCACATCATCAATTGATATCTCTGCCTGCACAGTTGCTCCATGAATTCTCGCTAGACCGGCAAGGATGCCTTCCTTTACCAGATCAGTCATTTCCTCATCTGAGAGGTTCTTGGTTGCAGCAACATCACGAAATGCTGTCACAATCTGTTCTGCATTCGCCATCTTTATTCCCTCACTTCCACCTAAAGACGAGGTGGGCTTTCTGTATGTCTGACCTTGAAATGGTTAGTTCAACACCATCTTCAAGCCGAAGCTGAATTCCTATCGACCCCGTACTATCCTCAACAACAGCCGCCAATTCACCCTGTAGCCTCTTATCTCTTCCTGCTAGAACCTCATGCCCATGCAACACGACCTGGTGACCCTGAAAACGCTTGAAATCTTCAGCCTTGATTAACGGCCTATCAACTCCTGGTGATGAGACTTCTAGTACGTAACGATCAGGGAGAGACCCATGTGAATCGAGCCACGGCTCTAGTACCCGACTTATCTGCGCACAATCGTGAATCGTCACGCCTTTTCCAGGCACTGAATCATGTTTGTCAACACGAAGCCTCAGCACAGGACGTACGGAACTGCCCGCCCAATCAAGATCTACAAACTCAAAACCTAGATCTGAGACTTGGTCCTCTAGGCCATTTTCTATATCTGCTACAGGACGCAAGATGTAACCTCCAATCAATAGGGGTACACCGCCAGAGCGACGTACCCCATTTACACAGAACAAAAAAGCGGGGGCGAACCTCTCCCCCACTGCAAAATTCACACCACTAAAATCTAGCTCTTCTAGTGAGTTAACATAAGCGAGGTCTCAAGCCGACTCAAGCTCCAAATTAGGGCTCAATCTCAGAAGCTATTGAGCTAGTTAAAACCTTTTTATCCATGCGAGAGGAAAGGTTTATCCCAAAGTCTGTTATCCTCGAACGAATAGAAAATCAAATACCGTTATTCAATCCCTAGTATTTTCGACTCTCTCTATTACACCTCCCAAAGCCCTGACACGCTCATCAATATCTTCGTAACCTCTCTCAATCTGACCCACATTCCTGATATGACTGGTGCCGTCCGCACCCAGTGCAGCAAGTAACAGAGCCATCCCAGCCCGGATATCTGGACTCTCTACCACCCCAGGATGCAGAGGAGTAGGACCCACCACGACCGCCCTATGTGGATCACAGAGAATAATCGAAGCCCCCATAGAAACTAGCTTGTCTGTAAAATACATACGGGACTCGAACATCTTCTCATGCACTAATACACTGCCCTCACACTGCGTAGCTGCGACTATCGCAATTGATGTGAGGTCCGCAGGGAATGCAGGCCAAGGACCATCGTCCAATTTTGGAACATGTCCAAATGCATCCTTTCGGATGACAAGTTCATTGGATCCATATACATCCAAATTTGACCCATCTACTCTGCACTCAATGCCGAGCCTACCGAATCCCATAATTGTTGAATCGAGATGCTCAATAGGGGCGTTCTCTATCGTGATGTCACTTCGTGTGACAGCAGCAAGACCAATAAATGAACCTGCTTCAACATGATCAGAACCAATAGAAAAATTGGCCCCTCCAAGAGTATCAACCCCCTCAATTTCAATAATGTGAGTTCCTATACCCTCAATCCGAGCACCCATTTCATTTAATAACCTGCATAAATCCTGAACATGAGGTTCGGCAGCCACATTTCTTAAACGCGTTTGACCTCGCGCACAAACAGCCGCCATGATGGCATTTTCGCTACCCGTAACTGACGGCTCATCTAGAAATAGGTCTGCAGCAATAAGTTCTTTCGAGTTAATCGTGAAGCCACCATTGAGTGTTACCCTAGCGCCCAGTGCTTCGAAAGCCATGAAATGTGTGTCCATTCTACGCCGCCCAATCACATCTCCCCCAGGTGGCGGTAGCTCAACTTTTCCAAAACGGGATAAGAGAGGACCTGCCAAAAGAAGTGACGCCCGTATTCTAGCAGCCAACTTCTTTTCAACCACACCCGTCCTTACCCCCGCAGTGTCAACAATCAGATCATTCTTTCCTATCCATGACACCTCACTACCTAGAGCCGTGAGTATCTCAATAAATGTCAGTACATCACGAATTCTAGGTACGTTGCGAAGTGTAACCGGTTCTGAAGCTAGCAGCGTGGCTGCCAGGCATGGTAATGCCGCGTTCTTGTTACCCGCCGGCCTTATACTGCCCGCTAAAAGGTGGCCACCTTCTACTACAAAGGTCCCCATAGTCTCCGGGAAATCCAGTGATAGAGGAGTACCAGCTCACTGAGCTCGTAGCCCCACCTTGAGGAATTAAATATACCGCTCGCCTCCACCCTACAGTAACCTATCCATCGCCCTTCCGTTAGCTCTACCCCTCACCAAAACACACTCACTAAATCAATTCCATTACTTTTATTTTCTAACCTGACAGGAAGTGCAGGATCTGTGCCATTAGAATTTATGCTGGACAGACAGTGCTCTTTACACCTAGATAAATGGATAGCTAGGTCGTTAGAATTGTCCATAACGTAGGGCCATGCCCTACGTTATGGCGTCCAACATCTCTTTAACTTATGCCATGATCTCGACTGCAGCCGATATCGCAATAATAGTAGTTGGCCTGGCAATTCTTATGGTATCTTTGGTCCTGGTGAATTTAGCTATAACCATCAAACGTACCCTGAATAAGCTAAGTGAAGACTTTGGACCAGTATCAGACCGCGCTCGTTCAATATCAGATAACATAGAGTTTATTACCCAAGCTCTTCGGACTGATGTAGAACGTTTAAATGGATCTGTAAAAGCATTGAACGACCGACTGCACCAAGCTTCAAGCCACATGGAAAAACGTATCGAAGAATTCAATGCGCTTATGGAAGTAGTACAGGGTGAGGCAGAGGGAGTTTTTATCAAAACAGCAGCTGCAGTCAGAGGAGTAAGACAGGGTGCACAGGCGCTGGGAAAAACCTCAGGAAATAAGACATCTACCCTAGATGTTAATGATAGGCAAAAAGATACTGATGATTCAGATCCTTAAGTTCTGAAAGAAACAATTTACCTAGAGTTGCCTCTATACTGTGACTCCCAACATTAAGAGTCATTCAAATAATCAATCAAGAGATTACGCACAATTTTTGGATCTGCTGCACCCCCTGAACTGTTCATCACTTGACCGACCAAGTATCCAAGAATCTTCAATTCTCCATCACGGTATCGACTAACCTCTTCTGGATACTTAGCCAAGACCTCTGTTACCCAATCTGTTAGCTGACCAAGGTCCCTTTCCTGTGCTAATCCTCTCGCTTCAATTATGTCTGAAGGACTGCCACCATCCTCAGCGAGTATCACCATTACCGTCTTCGCAGCTGATTCAGATACAACGCCCCTCTCTACAAGCCTAATGAGTTCGCCCATTATTTCGGGGCGCACCGGGATGCTTTGAGCATCTTCTCTATGCTGGTTCATTAGTGCTTGTAACGGACCAGTAACCCATTTTGCAGCAACCTTAGGATCTACATTAATTCCTACTAAATCTTCAAAATAGTCGGCAGTGGTCGCTGTCTGTGTCAGCACATCCGCATCATAATCCTTAAGTTCATAGGTCTTCTTAAAACGATACCGGCGGTCCCTAGGAAGTTCCGGAAGAGAATCAAGTGCTGCTGTAACTTGTCCTTGACTGAGTACTAATGGATGAAGATCAGGCTCAGGAAAATAGCGGTAGTCGTTACTCTCTTCCTTAGATCTCATCTCTCGAAGTTCTGAACGGTGGTCATCCCAAAGCAAAGTCTTTTGGTTAACTAGGCCACCTTCTTTCATAAGAGAGAGTTGACGCCTGATCTCTAGGGACAAAGCTTTTTCAATACCCGAGAACGAATTTACATTTTTGATTTCCGTCTTATTTCCAAGCTCTAAAGAACCGACAGGCCGCACTGAAACGTTAGCATCAACACGGAGATTCCCTTCTTCCATATTACAATCACTAGCACCGATATATTCAACAGTTTGCTTGAGCTCACCCAGGAATGACCGAACATCCTCGGGCGTCCGAAGATCCGGTTCTGTCACGATCTCTACGAGAGCTGTACCTGCTCTATTGAAATCAATTGCTGACGCCCCCAATGCTTTATCATGAAGCAATTTACCAGCATCTTCTTCTATGTGGACTCTACGTATCCCTACCAAACCTTTATCTTCTGAGCTAGAAAAAATGACCCTGCCGTCTGTCGCTATAGGCTTTTCGAACTGTGTGATTTGGTAGCCTTTTGGCAAATCTGGATAAAAATAACTTTTCCTTGCCCAAGTACTATCAAGATTAATCCTACAGCCAAAAGCAAGTGCAGTCTGAAGTGCAAGCTCAACGGCATGAGCATTCAATACTGGTAAGGCACCTGGGAGTCCTATACACACCGGACAAATATGAGTGTTCGGGGCAGCCCCAAATACCGCTCTGTCTCGACAAAATAGCTTGTGCTCAGTCTTAAGCCTCAAGTGAACCTCAACTCCAATAACTGCTTCCCAGTTCAAGTATTATCCCCATAAGAAGCCTCTAATGCACCAGCTGCTGCTATGAGTTCGCTTTCACCCCACCAAGGTCCAAGAAATTGGCCTCCAAGGGGCAACCCGCCGACCATACCTATGGGCACAGATATTCCTGGAATACCAGCCAGATTAGCAGGAACTGTAAATACATCAGACAGGTACATAGCCAACGGGTCGGAAATCCTTTCACCTAAGGCAAAGGCTGGTGTGGGCGAGGTGGGAGTAAAGATTATATCCACCTCCTGAAATGCAGTTTTAAAGTCCTGAGATATCCTGGCTCTAGCCTTCTGGGCTTTCGCATAATAGGCATCGTAGTAGCCAGCTGATAGCACGTACGTGCCCAAGATAATTCTACGTTGGACCTCAGAGCCAAAATGATGCCTTGTGAGTTCATACATTTGGTCAAGTCCATCAGAAGGCATGCGGGTTCCAAACCTCACTCCGTCATACCTCGCAAGATTGCTGGATGCCTCAGCTGTTGCGAGGATGTAATAGCAAGGAATAGCGAACTCAGTATGAGGCAGTGATATTGGCTGGACCCTAGCTCCCGCATCTACTAACCGTTCACAAGCCTCATCGAGGATTGCACGAATAGAAGGGTCAAGTTCATCCGGGAAGTATTCAGACGGAATACCCACAACCATCCCTTCAATACTTTGAGTTGCAGCGTCCCTATAACTCGGCACTAACCTTTCTACTGAAGTTGTATCTCGGATATCATGTCCTGAGATCACCTCTAGAAGTAATGAGGCGTCAAGAACTGTAGCTCCAATTGTCCCAATCTGATCTAGCGACGATGCAAATGCGACAAGACCGTACCTGCTTACACGGCCATAAGTAGGCTTTATACCTACCACGCCACAAAATGCCGCTGGCTGTCTCACTGACCCACCCGTATCCGATCCCAAAGCCATCCGAGTATATCCCGCAGCTACCGCTGCGGCAGACCCACCAGAACTACCCCCGGGAACAAAGCTCTGGTCAATTGGATTTAGGGTGGGACCGAAAGCAGAATTTTCCGTTGACGAGCCCATGCCGAACTCATCTAAGTTTGTCTTACCAATGATTACGGCACCAGCTTCACGAAGCTTCCGAATGGCAGTTGCTTCATAGGGGGACTGATAGCCCTTCAATACTAGAGAGCCGCACGTCGTTGGGAGTTTTTCCGTACAAATATTATCCTTGACTGCAACCATCACACCGGTAAGGTCCCCCTGTGCTCTCGGAACTAGATCTTCCGGCTCAGCAAGTGATAAGAACACATTCAAACCCTCTGAGCTATTTTCGGTTTTCTTGACTTGAGTAAGAGATTTGGGAGCCAGGTCCAAGCCAGCCGTATCATACAGACGAGAGCGCTGAACTTTGTCTTGGAGAGTCACTTGTCACCAGAAGGCTTAACGCCTGGAGGGAGAGGGGCTAGGAAGAAACCTTCCAGCCACTCTGGAGCAAAATTTTCTGGAATTGCAAGAAGTTTATCAGGGTGTCCGACCTGCTCTGGATTTACAAATTCTGTCTCTGATCTTTGTTCTAGTAAAACCTCAGATCCCTGATCTGCCTCAAGATCGCGAAGTGAATCTACGTGCCCAAGTATAGTATTCAGATCCAATGTCAGACGTTCAATTTCACTTTTTTCAAAATGAAGTCTAGCTAGCTGTGCAATTCTTTGAATGTCCTCCGGAGTAATACTCATGGCCAATCTTTCTCAAGCCCAGCGTAGCGGAGAAGCAGCTTCTTTTCTCCCACGGAATCAAAATTTACCCTCACCTTAACATCCCGTCCAAATCCAGATATCTCTAAAACTGTACCAACACCAAAAGTCCCATGGATAACCCTCTCACCTAGCACAAATCCAGGGGAGTCCTGATTCATATCAAAATCTTCTTCCTGATTTCTATGGAAGGCCTCATTCTCTTGATTTACCATCTTACGGTCACGGTTTGGAAGCCCAAAAGATTTGGAGTAGAATCCCGGCGATCGTTGGGATAACCAACTGCTCTTGCGATGGTCAAGCAATTCGTCAGGAATTGCCGAGATGAATGAGGAGAGAGAACCATAGGTGAACTCACCAGCACGTCTTCTCTGGCGAGCCCAGGACAAAAACAGACAATCTTCCGCTCTGGTCATTCCAACATAAAAGAGGCGTCTTTCTTCCTCTAAATCGTCTGCTTCAGCGTAAGCACGACCTAGAGGAAAGAGACCTTCCTCAAGTCCGGCGATAAATACTAGAGAAAATTCCAAACCTTTCGAGTTATGGAGGGTCATGAGAGTTACTGTCTCAGAGCCCAATTCAAGCCCATCGAGATCAGCAACCAATGCTACTTCCTGAAGAAAGAGATCAAGTTCGGTAAACGCATCCTTTTCCCCAGGCTCAATAGTTTGCATAAGAGCTACATCAAAATCGAGTGCTCCGGCAATTAATTCTGTCACATTACGTGCACGATCCTCGCCCTCTGAACCCTCTTGATGGAGATGTCTTATAAGATCAAGATCCTCAACCAACTCCTCCAATAGTTCACCGATCTTCATCTGGTTAACCCGAGCACTCAAGCGACGAATAACATTAACGAACCCCTTAAGGCTACGAACTCCTGCAGGACGCAGCCCAGGAATCTCTTCAGCTCTCTCAGCAGCCTCGAGCATAGTCAAGCCTCTACCGGTCGCCCAACGTGCTAAATGCTCTTGCGTGGTTTGGCCAATACCTCTGCGTGGATAGTTTATGATTCGATCAAAAGCCGTCTTATCCTTCGGGTTTGATATTAGCCTTAAATATGCAAGTAAATCCTGGATTTCTCGACGTTGATAAAAACGCACTCCACCAATAACCTGGTAAGGCATCCGGGCTCGGAGAAAAGCATCTTCGAGTGCTCGTGCCTGGGCGTTTGTTCGGTATAGGACTGCACAATCAGATATTGAGAATCCTGCTCTACCATGAATCTGTTTCTCAATCTCACTGACTATCCACCTGGCCTCATCTTTCTCATTTGCAGTTTCAACTAATCTGATCTTGTCCCCACCCTTGCGGTTAGCCCGAAGGATCTTTTTAGGCCGATTCACATTCTCCGCAATAACCGCGTTTGCTGCTCCAAGAATAGACTCAGTGGATCTGTAGTTAATCTCGAGTGGCACTACGCGTGCAGAGGGGAATAGAGTCTCAAAGTCGAGGATGTTCTGAATGTCAGCACCACGCCACGCATAAATCGATTGGTCGGGATCACCCACAACCATGAGGTTCCCATGAGCTTGAGCCAATAACTCTAAGAAACGAAACTGGGCGCGGTTAGTATCCTGATACTCATCTACTAAAACGAAAGAAAACTGATCACGGTAACGTTCCAGTAGATCCCCGTAACTTTCAAGCAGTTCCACCGGCTTCATCAGAAGATCATCAAAATCAAAAGCATTTTGAGCTTGGAGAGCTTCTTGATACCCTGCAAATACCTCACCTACCATATCACGATAAACTTCAGTTGAGCTCTCCGCTCCTTGCTTAAATACCGCCTGATCCTCAAGCCGGTTCTTTGAGTTACTAATCTCTGCACGAATAGCCTTAGGATTCCAACGGTTACGATCAATTCCTAATTCTTCTTGAACAGACTTGATAAGTCTCAGAGACTGGTCCGAATCGAAGATACTAAACTTTTGATCCCAACCGAGACGACCTGCATGTCTTCTCAAAAGGCGCGCTCCCACAGCATGGAAAGTCCCAACCCACATACCACTAGGCTCAGAACCAAGCAGCCCTGTAATGCGCTCACGCATTTCCCCTGCCGCCTTATTTGTGAAAGTTACCGTCAGAATATTTCCAGGAGGTATTCCAAATTCTTGGATAAGATTGCATACACGGGCAGTTAGCACTCGTGTCTTTCCTGACCCGGCACCTGCCAACACGAGTAACGGACCTTCAAAATGAGAAGCTGCCTCGAACTGATCTTTATTTAAGCCAGTTAGGTGTGTACCAGAGGCTAGGTCACTCATCCTCACAAGCCAACCGTATCTGGAATATCATCTCCTCAAGGGGCTCGAGAAGTTCAAATATTCGCTACCCATTAACTAGGAAACTATTTATTCGGCAATCAGGCGCTCACACCCAAGATACGGATGCAGAACCTCAGGTAGTACAATGCTACCATCATGTTGCTGATAACTCTCTAATAGAGCAGCAATTATGCGTGGCAATGCTAGGCCAGAGGCATTCAGAGTATGTAAAAACATCGGTTTTTCAGATTGACTTGACCGAAACCGAAGGTTAGCACGGCGGGCCTGATAGTCCGTAAATGTTGAGCAACTCGATACCTCCAACCACTGACCAATAGCAGGTGCCCAAGCCTCTAAGTCGTAAGTCATTGCGCCACTGAAACCAAGATCTCGACTCGATATTAATACTCTTCGATAATGTAATCCCAGACCTTCCAGTAAGACTTCCGCTTCTCGAGTCAGCTCTTCGAGAGCTTCCCTACTAGTCTCAGGATGCTCATAGCGAACCAATTCGACTTTGTCGAATTGGTGAATACGTAACAGCCCCCGTGTATCCTTACCAGCAGCACCTGCCTCCCTACGAAAGCAGGGCGAGTATCCAACATAACGCGTTGGTAGTTCGGTTCCATTAAGAATTTCATCCCGGTGGAGATTAGTGATTGGTACTTCAGCTGTGGGGATAAGCCAAAGGTCATCACGTTCAGTAACATAGGATTCTTCTTCAAACTTCGGTAACTGCCCCGTTCCAATCATCGTCTGTCGAGTGACAAGATATGGGACACGCACCTCAGTGTACCCATGCTCCCTAGTATGTACATCGAGGAAATAATCAATGAGTCCTCTCTGTAGTCGGGCGCCCATCCCCTTTAGCACAGAGAAACCTGATCCGCTAATCTTAGAAGCACGTGAAAAATCTATAATGTCAAGATTTTCACCAAGTTCCCAATGTGGTGAAGGTTCGAAGTCAAAAGCTGGAAGATCACCCCAGATCTTTTCTATCCTATTCTGATCCTCACCACCGTCTAGCACTTCCTCAAGTGGCGTATTTGGAATGGTCAGAAGAATATCTTGAAGTTCCTGATCAATAACACGAACCTTTTCATCGATCTCAGAGATTTGATTACCTATTCCCCTCATCGTCACAACGATTTCTTGGGTGTCCTCACCCTTTCGCTTTAGTTCGCCAACCAGTTTTGAAGAGGTGTTTCGTTCAGCCTTCAATTCATTGACAACTGCTAGTGATTCACGACGCTCCTTATCCAAGGAAAGCAGGTGATCAACGATGGTAATTAGTCCATGGTCTCTCTTGGCTAATGCACTCTTTACGGCTTCTGGTTCGAGCCGGAGGCGGCGAATGTCAAGCATCAGTCCCTCGGTATTAACCGACGACTGTTACACACTGGACTAGCATCATAGACAAAAGTTAAGCTTCCGCCCTGTACATCAATAACTATTGGTTCGAGTCTGGCGTAATAGAAACAACGACTTCCGAACGCACCAGGCGCTCTGTCAGTACGAACTACATACACAGTTCCAGATCTAATATTTACAGGCTCTTCAGCAGAATAAACAGCAGTATCTGCGGGAGCTTCAATAACCTCTTCACGCTGCTTACCAGATATGGCTGCTACCCTTGCTCCAGAAGAAACACCAAGCGCACCGGGTGGCAGAAATACCAATTCATTCCCGTGGGTATCAAGAGCAAGGTCCCAAGTTCCCGTGGCAGTCGCAGCTTCAATCCGTACAGAAGCCAGGACTCCTGGTCTAAAATTAAACCCTGAATCCATGTTCATCTCTGGTCGTGCAAGCGAATAAAGAACGACCGTATCCGCCTGGAGCTCCCATCTGATCTCAAAAGGGTCGTCATCACATGCATTTAGACCCAAAAGTAATAGTACTCCTAGAACCGTTAATACTAGAGTACGAGCAAGTGGTGCTGAGTGTACGATTTGGCGCTGCTGTGGCACGTGATACATCCTTGACTTAAACGAGAAAAGCTAGGGCAAGTTGCCAGAAATCCAAGGGCGGTGTCAACCCCGCTAAGGCCTATAATTACTTGACTTTATACCCTGTAATACTCAGGTTGACCAGCCTTCGTCAGGAGCGGTTTCGCATCCTGTTGAGACAAAAGCATGGAGTCTTATTAGCAGCGGAATCGTATGATCCTTCGAATATACTGATATTCGAAGGTATCAGATTGGGAGTAGCCGTCAGCTCAGTTTCTGACAACTATCTTATACAATCCCTGAACCCGTAGATCTCAATTGCCTGAATCCATTGAATCTCCGACCCATTCGGACAACGACTTATTTATAGTCATACTAGCAGGAGGAATCGGCTCCCGCTTTTGGCCAGTGAGCACACCCGATCGTCCGAAACAACTGCTATCTCTAGCAACTGAATCCCCACTAGTCGTGGACACCTTCCATCGAAGTGAAGGAATTGTAGCATCAGAAAACATCCGATTACTAGCAAACGCAGACATCACAGCAGCCTTTAGGACCCTGCC
>Ga0310344_10002216_pt1 | contig 14656 bp, 16 predicted proteins | sample HC15DNA20200_MG_FD_203801 | JGI IMG/M metagenome (GOLD analysis project Ga0310344, IMG submission 203801) | Marine microbial communities from station ALOHA, North Pacific Subtropical Gyre - HC15-DNA-20-200_MG | ecosystem: Environmental > Aquatic > Marine > Oceanic | place: Pacific Ocean: North... | reverse complement strand
CGCTGCAGGACTGGTCTAGACACCCATTTTCCTACTGCAAAGCAAACGCTTACGCCACTCCCGCCAACCCTTCACCCCCACCGCGGTGAATAATTCAGGCTAAGGCTGAGGCCGATCGCACCGATCAGCCAGACCAGTGGGATTTCACCACGAACATGCGTCTTTACCGCGCTAACGTCAGCGAGCCCAACGATGCCCCGACGCAAATCGTTAGCGACAGGAGAAAGGGACGGAGCCGGCGCTGGCACTATGATTTGATCCTTTTTGCGGTGCTCCTCCAAATTCCATCGGGGGTCATTTCTCTCTCCGATCCCTTAAAGCCGCGGCGGTGGCGCAGGCATCACACATATGTTTACGCACCGAAGGCTGCTTTCCCCTCGGCTTGCCGGAAAAATGTTGTTCTGCTTCGCGGTAATTGTGTGATAAAGGACATTATCATATATTCGGAAGGAGGTGAATCCGACCATTGCAGTGCATTTTTAAAATTCGCGGTGGGCGCGTCGAGTGGCGGCTTGATGGGCTCTGCACCAGCAGGACCATGCGATGACGGAGCCAGGCCTGATGCGGCGCTGAGCAAGCCTGGGCACGATCAGCTAGGAAATTCGGGTTCCGCACTTTGGGCCGAAGGCTGCGAATCGGCGGCGTTCAGGCCAGACTCATATGAGCGTCTGTATCATCCTGACTTGTCAAGCGTTGGAGTCGTTAGAAACTCGATCGGTCCAGGAGCCCCGGAGAAGCGTGATGTTGCGAAATAAACTACTGGCCTTGGCTGCTGGCGCGGCCTTGAGCGTTATTCCCTCGGTCGCGGTAGCGCACGGCCATCATGATCATCATAGTCATCATTATCGTGGTCACGGCCATTACTCGGGCGCTTATTACGGCGGCTACGGCCCTTATGGTTATGGGCCCTATACGTCATACGGCGGCTATTACCCCTATGCTGGATATCCCGGCCATTCGCATGGGTATTCGGTCGCTATCATAACGGGCGGCCATGGGCACGGCGGCTACGGCTACCATGGCTACGAACACGGCTGGCATGACGGTGGTCACGGGTGGGGCGACCATGGCTATGCCGGGCACGGCTTCGACGGTGGGCACGGGGATCATCACGACCACTAATCGGAGCGGCCGGTGGCTTTCTCCGTTAGACCGGCATGCTCATGATGTCCTTGTAGGCTGAGAGCAACTTGTTGCGGACCTGGAGCGTCGCCTCGAAACTCACCGATGTCCGGGCCTGCATCAGGGCGACGGTAGCGATGTCGTTCGTCTCACCGCGCTCATAGGCTTCGGTCGCCACGTCCTCCGCTTCGAGAGTGGCGTTGACCTTCTCGACGGCGCTATCCAGCGTGGACGCGAAGCTGACCGACCCCACGCCTGCGACGCTGCCGACCCCCGCGGTCGCTCTGGGAAGAGACGGGGCGACGTTTCGCAGCGCCGCGTTGCGTTCAAGGATCGCCGAGTGCATCGCCATGACATTCGCGACCGATATGTCGCTCACCGATCAAACTCCTTAGCCGGCCCCCCACCGGTTTAAGGAAAACGCCTTCAAATTTGGTTAACTACGCCGCGCCTCGCACCGGACGGTCGCAGCCTCGGTTGAATCTATGCTCATGACCCGCCGCTCATCGTTCACGATCGCCGCTCTCGGCCTTAGCCTCGTGAAGCGTCGCGCAACAAGGTCAGATGGATCGATGCCGATGGGAGGATGTCTGTATCGCAGCCGAGCGACATTTGGCCATGACGCAGAACATGGAGCCTGCTCAGAAAGAGCTGATAGCCGTGTCTCGGCCAGTCCGCTCCCCAACTGCCATACGATCAATAGTGCCCACCACCGTGGCGCTGATCGTAGCCATGGACGTCATACTGGCGACCATCATATCCGTGGCCGGTGTAGCCGCGCCGATCGTGGCCGCGGGCATGGCCGTTATTCTGCCACTGCTGATTATAGCTCCATGTCCCATAGGGATCACCGGCCCAGCGGGGCTGCGAATGATAATCCTGATTGTCGCCGCCATGATCATAGCGGGCGTGATGGCCGCCGCGATAGTGATCCTGGGCAAACGCCGCGCTGGGCGCCGCCGCAGTAAAAGCCGTCGCGGCCAGAGCCGCAGCTGCAAGCACCATGCGTTTCATCACTCTTCCTTTCAGGCGCGATCGTCAAATCGACCGTGCTGATGATCTAAGCGGTTCGCTGTTGCCCGATGCTGAATACAATCGACAGCCGGCATTCACCGATCGCGCTCGGCAGTCTGGACTGAAAGGCTGTGCCCCGCTGGTGTGGTAGCGCCGGGTTTGCGCGCTCGCCGGTGAACATCATAATGGCCACGGATAGAGGTTGCCGTTCACCGGGCGGGGTGCCCTCCGGCTTAGCCGCAACGAACCTTGAGGGGTTTTCCGCATCCGTGCGTATTCCATAAGAGAGAATATGCGTGCCGCTCCTGCGGCAGGCTTTAAGGAGAAGGCGCATGACAAGCAGAAGCTACGGAATTCTGGCCTGCGTCGCGCTGGCCTGCGCTGCGTCACTCAGTGGTCCGGCGTTCGCCGACCCGGGGCATGGCCATGATCAGCATAGAGGCGCTCCCAGTGGCTATTATCCCGGCCCAAATAATTCGCGCATCCCATATCAGACGGGCTATTATCAGGACGCACACAATCAGCGTCAACAATATACCTATCCGCCGGACTGGCGGAACTATGGCCACCCACAGTCCTGGTATCAGAACCATCCCAGTTGGCACACCTTCGACCATCCGGACTATTACCGCAGGGGCGAACGCCACTAACGCCCTGTACTGCTTTTTTTGAAAGCTATTCGATTAAATGAATTATTTTAGTTAGTTTTGAGGAGAGAGCGTCATGACTAACATTAAATCGATCCCTGTTATCGCTGCCGCTGCGCTAGTCATCACCGCACCAGCTACCGCACAGATGAACAAGTCGATGCCGGGCATGTCCAACAGCTCGATGAGCAGTCAGTCTGCGCATAGGTCCGGAGGAGCCAGTGCCTCCACAGGAATGACGGGCAAGGGACATAAAGCCAAGAAACACCATCCTGGCAAACGTCATTCCCAGGCAGCCAAGACCAGCAAGTAAAGTGCCGCAGCCGGACGGCCCACAGAGCCGCCCGGCTGCGCTTTGCCTGGCCCGCCCTCGCGGCAAGGCCGCGCGCAACAGGAATGAATGAAGCAATGCCATTCTTCATGGGCTTGCGCGACGTTGGTCTATTCGTTCGCAGCGCCCGCACCGATGCTCGCCTCAATCAGCTGCGCTCAACGCAGGGTGCGGCCGCTGCGCTTGAGGCCGTCTATGCCGCCAACCCCGACCCTTGGGCCGCAGGCTCACCGCACTATCGCTATCAGCGTCGGAAATATGAGGTTCTTGCCTCACGATTGCCACCCCGACGTTTCCATCACGCGCTCGACCTTGGCTGCGGTCTGGGCTTGCTATCGCGGCATCTTGCAGCTCATGCGGATTCGGTGCTGGGCGTAGACGTTGCGCCTACCGCCATCGCGCGTGCCCGTGTACAGCATGCCGACGTGCCGAACCTGGCCTTCGAAACCCACAATATCATGGCGTTACCGTCATCTCTCGACGGCCGCTTTGATCTTATCATGATCGCGGATGTCCTTTACTATCTATTTCCGCTGGACGATGCGGCCCTGAAAACATTGTCGAGGCGCATAGCACAGCTTCTGTCGCCCGGCGGCATCTGCATGCTGGTCAACCACTACTTCTTTGCATTCGATAGTGAATCACGTCGCTCGCGACGCATTCATGATGCGTTTATCTGGTCGTCTGACTTCACTTTAGATTCGGAATATAGGCGGCCCTTCTATCTGGTGACGCAGTTGTCCGGCATAAGCGAGCGAGTAACTCAGCCTCATAAGAACAACTATGCGACAAGGCCTTAAACCATTCGCGCTTCATTCCCCACGCGTATATAGCCTCGATGAGCTCAGTTACGTCAACGGGAGAGGAAATTGAAGCTTGGATTGCGCCGACGATCGATTGCGCATGGTCGAAGTGTGGCCTCGACCAGCGCCCTGGGGAGGCGCCGGTTTCTATGGCATTATCACCCTTGCCGCCCCGCTCAACGCCGCAATCCACTGCTCGTCACTCATCCGATCAAGGTGTTGTTCTGGAGCGCGGTCATCAACGGCATCGTCTCCATGCCGATCATGGTCGCGCCGATGGTCGTGGTGTCCCGCCGCAGCGGCATGGGACAGTTCACCGCGCCCAAAAGCTTCTTTTTCTCGGATAAGCTACAACGGCCGTCATAGCGGCCACCGCAGGTGCGTTGATCGTTATTCAATTTCTATAAGTGGTGAGAGATCGGGGCGTTGATGACGGAATTCGCAACAGGCGATGCACCATGGTGGGTCGACATCGGCCGTATAAGTCTGGCTGCCCTGCTCGGGGCCATTATAGGATGGCAGCGCGAACATCGCGGCCGCGAGGCCGGCATCCGCACCTATATGGCCACCTCGTTGGGTGCATGCGCATTCGGGCTGATTTCCGGCGCCATCGGCGATGGCGGCCGGATATCCGCCGGCATCGTCACAGGGATCGGATTCATAGGCGCGGGGATCATCTTACGTGATTCCGGACGCGTGACCGGTCTTACAACCGCCGCTACACTCTGGGCATCCGCTGCGGTCGGCCTCAGTACCGCCTACGGCATCTACCATATCGCCGTCATGACAGCGGTTCTGCTCCTGCTGATCCTCGAACTCCATCGCATGCCAGGCTGGACGCGACTATCGCACCGCTCGCGCCAACACGCCCAACAAAGCACAATCCAGAAGGATATCTCGGAATGATACAGCGGAGTCGGCGATGGCCCATTCAGCCGGCCAATCAAGCTTCTTCCCTAACATTTCCGCCATAGGGTGCGGAGAATCTGGATTCTATTCAGCGCTGCTGATTGTCGATTGCGCTGTTTTCCATCGCTGCGGACGGCTAGCCAGACGGGGGCTAAAACGGCGAGCGGCCAGTTGCGTGATCGCAAGAGCAGCGAGCGCGACCGCAGCCCCAGCGATCAGGTCAACAAGATAGTGCGTTCCTTCGACCGGCGTCGCAAGCAGCATCGCCGCGTTGAGAATGGTGACCGGCCACCGCAGAGGCCTCAGCGGCCACGCCGCTGCGATGTAGAGCAGAGCGCTCGCCGCATGGAAGCTGGGAGCGGCGACCAGCCCACGTAGCGCCCCCAAGTCGATGGGCTTTGCCGCATGGCTTCTGAGCGCGGGGATGAGATCGGCCTGGTACAGCGCGCTCTCTGGCACATAGGGCAGCGGTCCATGCCAGAGGAAAGCGAGCGGCCCCTTCGCGGGAACGTGGAAGAACAACAGCAGCGTAAGAAACGCAGCCAGCCAGAAAGATAGGATGAACTGGCGCGCCTCAGCCCTGCGAGCGCTCCAGGCGTAGTAAGCGAACAACACTGCGGGGGTAAAAAATATGCTTTGATAAGCCGCTCGCTCAGGCCACTGGATAGCCGGGTGCTCCACCACGAAGCGATACCATGCCAGCCAGTCGAAACGCAGAAAATGGTCCACGCGCTCAAGCGCTGAGTCGGCGAAGCCCGTACTGATCGCCGCCACAGGATAGGCCGCCAGGGCGCCGATCACGCAGATGCTTATGAAGAGCCCATAATATTCGGCGGCGTCCCGCCATACCCGCTGCTGTCTCGATAGCGGTTGCCGGAATCGGAAACGGATCGTAACGGTTCCGGAGAATGCGAGCACGATGAAGATACCGAGCCTCGCATCGACCTGCACGGCGATCCTCAATCGCACCATCATCACGACGACTGCGACAAGACTGAAGCCTACGGCGCCAAGAAGCCAGCTAAGCGGGATCGTCTTGGGCGCGAGGGGCCAGTTGCAACCGCCGTGGCAGCTTCCATCGGGCAAGCGAGCGTGTTCATAGTCCATGGTGGGGACGTGCGTGCGCTCGGCCAGCAACGGCTTGGGCTAGGCCTGCCTGCGCTGGCGAGTCGCCGAGCACGCCGGAGTAATACCAACGCCGCGTCGCCAGGTTCCGCATCAGCGCGCAGCCGCAAGCACGACAGACCGCCCGCTGCACGCCGCTCTCGTCATCCTCAATTCGGTGGGGACGATGATCGCCGTCGGCACAGGCGATGCTTGGCGACTGCTCCGTCATTGCCGCTGCCTTGGGTCGCATGTTGTCGTTGTCACTTCGCGCCGGGCTTGGCCGCCATGCCGGGCATTTCCTTCATCATCTCATCGTGGTCGGCAGGCGCGCTCGCGATGATGCGCTTATATTCTTCCGCCGGCATTCCAGGGAGCTTCCTGACAAACGCGACCATGTCCCAGATCAGCGGATCGGGATGGGTGCGACCCCAAGCCGGCATCGCGCTCAACTTCACACCGTGCTTGATGATCCAGAATTGTTCGGCCGGGCTCAGGCGCTGCCCGTCACGGGCAAGTTCGGGCGCTTGCGGGTAGAGTCCCTGGCTCATCTCGCTGCGCTCGACTCCCGGCCCGAGATGGCACCCTGAGCACATCTCGGTGTAGAGGCCCGCGCCGGTCGAGATCCGTGTCGCGCTGCCCAGGTCGGCCGGGACCGCGATACCGCGCGCCCGCGCGGCGATCGACTGGTTACGGAGCTTTTCGAGCACCCAATAGACGGGTTTGCTATGCGGGTCGTCGCCTGCGATATTGTATATTCCCGCATAGATGAAAATGCCGGCAAAGACCGCTAGCAGCGCGGCGGCAATGCCCACGAACGTCGCGCTGGGCAGATGCCGACGGGTATCAATATTCAAGCCTGCCATTGCGCTCCCTCCTGATCGACGGGGCACTGCCACAGCCCGCGCTTGCTGCTCAGCACCCTCTAATAGAAATACGCAGCGAACACCGTTTGCCCTCACGCCGTCGAGCGAATGGATACGCGGGCTTAAGCGCAGGTGGGCGAAAAGGGCCTGATCCGTTTACAAAGTGTCCGTATCGAGGTGCCTGTCCATACCGCGTCCAGCTCTCTTTTGGACACGCCGCGCGACCCCGTTCGGAATCCCTCGGTTTTGGGCGGAGGTGGTTGCTCGATCTCCTGTCGCCTCTCAAAAAAAACACGCAACCCAAGGGCAACACTGTCCTGCTGCGTAAACTAGGTAGAGCGGAGAGGTTCCACGATGCGATTTGCAAACCGGACGACAACGATCGTTTTGAGCCCGTTCGCATTGGTCGTCGGTTCCGCTGCCGTTGCGCAAGACGGCCAGCCTTTGCCGGTGGTAGATTTTCCCGTGGAAGCGGCTTCTTCTCCGCAGGCGGCGGACCGAAAAGACGCAAGGCCGCTACTGGCGCCCAACGCAGTCACGATCAGCAGTTTGACCGTCGCAGCTCTTCCATCCGCAATCGAATCACCTCTTGATCTTCCAACAGGCGAGGTGCCGCAGGAGATCGATCCTCGCCCTGCCGACCAAAGCGATATTGTTGTCAAAGCGCGACCTCGCTCCGCCCCCGGTGATCCGCTCCAAGCGGTCAACGTGCAAACTTATGCCGCTACCCAGGCTGTCGACAAAGCGGTCGTGGCACCCGTGGCCTTGACTTACCAGAAAGTGCTGCCGGATCCGCTCCGGGCGGGTATCCGCAACTTCTTCAACAATCTGTCCGAGCCCGTCAGCTTCCTGAATTTCATGCTGCAGATCAAACCGGGCAAGGCGGCAGAAACCATCGCCCGCTTCGCGGTAAATACGACGGTCGGTGTGGGTGGCGTCATCGATGTTGCCCGACGAAAGCCGTTCAGGCTTCCGCGACGGCCGAACGGCTTTGCCAACACATTAGGCTTTTATGGTGTGAAGCCCGGGCCGTTTCTCTTCCTGCCGCTGATCGGCCCCACGACTGTCCGTGATCTGGTGGGGTTGAGTATCGATCGCATGGTGCTCCCATCAACAATCGGCGCGCCATTCAACCAACCCACCTACACGACCCCGGCCACTATCGTCGGCTCGCTCGATTACCGGGCTGAATTCGATACGCAACTGCAAGCCTTCAAAGACTCGCCTGATCCCTATGCAGCTTCCCGGGCTCACTATCTTGCGGGTCGTCAGGCTGAGATCGACGCTCTGCGCGGACGTGTCCCTTCGCAGCCGATCGATCGGCGAACCCTACCTGTGTTGCCCTGATGGACGAGAAAGCACCAACGACCCACAGCAGGAATGACATGACCAACAGGCCGAAACGAATTCAAGAAAACCTGCTTGCCGGTCCCGAACGGCGACTGCTGACCTGGCTATGCGCCCGCATGCCGCGCTGGATGACACCTGATATCCTTACCGGCATAGGCCTGGCCGGCGCGGCCCTGACTGGCATCGGTTACGCGGCCAGCAACAGCAACCCGCTTTGGATCATGCTCGCGATCGCCGGTTTTGTGGTTCAATGGTTCGGCGACTCGTTGGACGGGAGTCTTGCCAGGTTCCGCAGGATCGAGCGGCCATCATATGGCTATTTCGTCGATCATAGCTGTGATGGCCTGACCATTCTCTTCATCATGGTCGGCATGGGCACCAGCCCTTACGTCACGATGTCGATCGCCCTGTTCGCCCTTGCTGGATACCTGCTGCTGGCAATCCATACATTTCTGATCGCTCACGTCATTCACGAATTTCCTCTTTCCTACTTCAACATTGGTCCGACAGAACTAAGGATAATACTGATTATATTATCTCTCTCTATGCTTCTCACAGAGAATATCGCCAATCCTCACGCGGCTCAGATATATTTTGATGCCTTTGTGGTATTTTGTGCAGGAATTATGGTATTCTTATTCGTGACCAGGACTTGGTCAGTGAGCCGTAAGCTTGCGGCTTCGGATATGGTATATGGTTCTGCTGGCAATTTCGACCGTCCATAACCATTCGGTTCGGTTCCGGATAGCGCGTTTGCAACAGAGCCACCACGACGTTGATCGTCCCATCCGGCTATAGCCGCACCAAGCCGCCGCCGAGCAGCCACAGCGGAATGGCGGTGAGGCTGCTCGGCGCCTGTTGCGAGTGAACAGGGAAAAACACCAACGCAAGAGCGCCCAGACGCTGCTCACCGGCGGCCGACGAGCGCTACACCAACTTGACAGGCGGCCCCTGGCCGTCCATAGCGCCAATCGCAAATATGCAATTGGTTCGCATTAGCTATTACCTGCCAGGGGGGAATTAATGAAATCCGGTATCCTCACACGCGTTTCGCTGGGCTCGCTTTCGGTCGCACTGATTGCTGCGGCTTCGCCGGCGCTGGCACAAACGCAGGACAAACCGACCGAGCTGGGGGGCGTGACCGTGACCGATACGGTCATCGACGATCAGGAAGCCGAAACCTCCTACAAGGTGTCGCGCAGCATCGGCGCAATGCGCACCGACACGCCGCTTATCGATGTGCCGCAGAGCGTGACAGTCGTGTCGGCCAAGCAAATCAACGATCAGGCGGCGAACAGCATCGGCGACGCGATCCGCTATGTCCCAGGCGTCTTTTCGGCGCAAGGTGAAGGCAACCGCGAAACGCTGGTGTTCCGCGGTAACTCCACTACCGGCGATTTCTTCGTCGATGGCATCCGTGACGATGTGCAGACTTATCGCGATCTCTATAACATCGAGCGGTTGGAGGTCTTCAAGGGACCAAATGCGATGGTCTTCGGCCGCGGCGGCGTCGGCGGTCTCATCAACCGCGTCACCAAGGTCGCGGACTGGACACCGCATCGCGCCTTCCGGCTCGAAGGCGGCAGCTTCGAGCATAAACGTGCGCAGTTCGATCTCGGGACGCCGCTCAACGATGCGGTCGCCGTGCGCCTGACCGGCGTCTATCAAGATAGCGGCAGCTACCGCGATGGCGTCAACTACAACCGCTGGGGCTTCAATCCGACTGTCACGTTCAAACTCGGCGAGGCGACGACGATCACCGCTGGCTACGAGCATTTCAAGGACGATCGCATCGCCGACCGTGGCGTCCCGGCGCGCCCCGGCGCATCCACGACCAGTATCGGCGGGCCCCTCGACACGCCGCGCGGGCAGTTCTTTGGTGATCCGGCCGGCAGCCCGACCTACACCAATACCGATGCCGGGACCCTCTACATCGAGCACCGCTTCAGCGAGGCCGTGACGCTGCGAAACCGCACCCGCTACGCGGATTATGCCAAGCTATACCGCAATGTTTTTCCCGGCGCCGTGAACGCTGCCGGCACCAGCGTCTCCATATCGGCTTACGACAATGCGATGCAGCGGCGAAACCTGATCAACCAGACCGACCTCAATGCTGAATTCTCGACTGGGTCGATCAAGCATACCCTGCTCGTCGGCGCTGAACTGGGTCGCCAGGAGACCGAGAATTTCCGTCGGGAGGGCTTTTTCCCCGCGAGTCCGACGGATTTGGTCGGAACGTCATCCATTACCGTTCCGATCGCCGCGTCGAACATTCGCCGACCGGACGTGATCTACCGCCCGGCCGCCACCAGCGGTAACAACGCCGGCGTGCTGAAGGTCGCCGCAGGCTATGTTCAGGACCAAATCGAACTGTCGCCGATGTTCCAGGTCATCCTTGGAGTCCGTTACGAGTATCTCAACACCAAGGTGACCGACCGCCGGCCCGCAGCATTCGTACCGGCGACCCAGCAGCGCAATTTCGATGTGACCGACAATCTGTGGTCGCCGCGTGCGGGGCTGATTTTCAAGCCTGCCGAGAACGCATCGATCTATGCCTCCTATTCGCGGACCTATCTGCCACGCGGCGGCGACCAGTTCACCAGTCTGTCGGTCTCCAACCAGAACCTGGCACCCGAGAAGTATCAAAATTACGAAATCGGCGCGAAGTGGGACATCAATCCCAGCTTCAACGTCACGGCCGCCGTGTTCCGGCTTGATCGCAGCAATGTGCTGGCGCTGAGTGATCCGAACAATGCGGCCTCGCCGACCATCCCGGTCGGCCGCCAGCGCAGCGAAGGCGTCGAGTTGAGCGCGCAGGGGACAATCACCGACCAGTTGAGCGTTGTCGGTGCCTACACCTATTCCGACGCCAGGTTCCTGGACACCGTGTCGGGCACCGTGCGCGCCGGCAACCAGCTCGCCAATGTGCCCAAGCACAGCGGATCGATCTGGACGCGCTTCAATCCTGGCGGCGGACTGAGCGGTGCGATCGGCGTTATCCGCCAAGGCCGCCGGTTTGCAGGCACCGACAACATCGTCGCGATGCCCGGCTACACCCGCGTCGATGCAGCCGCCTTCTACGACTTGAGCGAGAACCTCAGCGTGCAAGTCAATGTCGAGAACCTGCTCAACGAACGCTACTTCCTTTACGCGAACAGCAACAACAACATCACGCCTGGATCGCCGAGAGCGTTCAGGATCAGCCTTAACGCCCGGTTCTGACACTTGTCATGCGCGTGTTCAGCCTTGCCCGGCTCACCTCGCGCGAACGCTATGTGATCGGCCTCCTGCGGGGGGCCGATCCTGTGTCGGCATCCGGCGAACTTCTTGCTCTTTTTGATCGGCTTCGCACGACCGCCGGCGCGCTTGGGTTTCGGCCGGGACCGCTTACAGGCGCCTATGCAAGCCGGCAGGAGCTATGCCTGCTTGGCTGCATCGCCGCGATGCAACGCGAGAATCCCGGCGTGCTCCTGAAGATCAGTGGGGCAATCCGTACGCCCACGCTTGCCTGCGCACGCCGCTTGGCATTTGAGGGCGTGCACCTCAATCACGCGTCGATCTCCCGCCTCTCGGGCATGATCGACGCCTGCAAGGAACTGTCTGTTTCGACCGCGCCGCTCTTGCAAGTCCGCCCTCGATCGCAGCGGCGGCCCTTGCCGCCGATGCCGGAAAGCCTACAGGAAAAGGCGCTCGCCTTCGTTTGCTCACGCGGTATCGCCTCGTCGCGCGATCTGGCCGCACTCGGCGTATCACGGCAGGTCGTCAGCCTGATGTTCAAGCAGGGACTGCTCGTGCGCGTGCGCACAGGTGTCTATCGCGCCGCTTCCGAGTTAAAACGTGGGTGAGGACGTGAAAGTCGTCGACTATGGATCAGGCGAGACTCATCGGGGCATTGCGCATCAGGCGCGACAGCCCTGGGAAGGCGAGACGCCTGGCCGTTATCAGCCGAGCAGTCAGCCCCGCTGGATTTCGCTTAGCCTGATCGCTGTGATCCATGTCGCCGGATTTTATGCCTTGCAGCATTTGAACATAGATATTGCCAAACGGCTTCCGGCGCCGCCGCTGGTGGTCAATCTTCTTCCGCTCGATCCGCCGCCGCCCGAGCCGATCGCGCTGCCGACGCAGAAAATGGTCGAAAAGGCTCCCAAGCCCCAGCAGGTTGTCGCTCCGCCTCCACTCGTCGCGACGCCGACGGCGCCCACGACGATCCAGATGACCCCGAAAACCGAACCGGAACCGCCCGCGCCGGTCAAGACAGAGGAGACAAAGTCGCCACCGTCACGAGCAACGAACACCCTGGTCAACCTCAACACGCGGCTGCTGTCAGCCGAGCCGCCTCGCTATCCAATAGAATCCCGGCGCCGACGCGAGACCGGGACTGTCATCCTCATGGTCGTTGTCGATGAGGAAGGGAGGGTGAGCGCCATATCGGTCGCGGCAAGCAGCGGCGCCGATCGCCTCGACAAAGCTGCGCTCAATGCTGTTCGCCGCTGGCGATGGTCGCCGACGATGATCGACGGGCGACCTAGCCAGGTACGAGGCCTCGTCCGCATACCGTTTGAACTAAAGGACCGCCAGTGAGCCTGTAATTGTTGCGCCGCATGCGGTCACCATCGGCGAAGCGATCGATCGGCTTTCCGTTCCAGACGAAAGTCCACAGGCAAAAAGCTGTCGCGCCGCCATCAATTTGATTCGATCGTGTAGCGCCGACTTCTTCGCCTTTCCGCCTGCTCGCGGCACGCCTTTACCGCCTTGCGATTGCCGAGTTGGAGCGGGAGGGCGTCTGCCCCGTCCACGTTGACCACCGCCGCGCCAAGTATCTCAAACAACCGGATCGAGACGGACAACGAGCGGCTTAACCTGAATTATTCACCGCGGTGGGGGTGAAGGGTTGGCGGGAGTGGCGTAAGCGTTTGCTTTGCAGTAGGAAAATGGGTGTCTAGACCAGTCCTGCAGCGAGGCAAAAAATGCCACAGGCCACACCCGCCGAGAGCGAGGATAACGCGCTTGGATTTTCGTTTCCAGCCATTGGCGGCAAAAAGCTCACAGCCGCGTTCGACGGTGGCCGGCTGACCTCGGATGGCGGTGTGCTGCTGCTGGCGCAGGCCGAGCGCGCGATGGGGATCTGCCGTCGGCTTGCGGCTTGCATTGCCGACCCGCGCGATCCTGCGCGGGTGATCCATCGCCTCGATGACATCCTGCGTGCCCGCACGTTCGCGATCGCCTGCGGCTATGAGGATGCCGATGATCTCGATGCCCTGCGCGACGATCCAGGCTTCCGCCTGGCGCTGGGCAAGTTGCCGGGATCAGGTGCCGGGCTTGCGAGCCAACCGACGATGAGCAGGTGGGAGAATGCACCGACCACGCGTGAGTTGGCCAGGATGATGGGTGCGATGATCGACATCTACTGCGCCAGCTATCCCGCCCCGCCGGCGGCGGTGACGCTGGACATCGATGATACCTGCGATGTCGTCCACGGCTACCAGCAGTTGTCGTTCTGGAATGGTCATCACGGTGAGCGCTGCTTCCTGCCGATCCACGTCTACGACACTGCGACCGGCCGCCCGGTGGCGATGCTGCTGCGGACCGGCAAGACGCCGTCGGGCGCCGAAGCTGCCGGCCACATCCGGCGCCTGGTGCGCCATATCCGCCGGCACTGGCCCGATACCCACATCACCATCCGTGGTGACGGGCACTATGGGCGGCCCGAGGTCATGGCGTTCTGCGAGGCGCACCGCGTCGATTACGTGTTCGGCTTGCCAACCAACGCCGCGCTGCGTGCCGATCCGGTCATCGTCGCGGCCGCCGATGCCTGCGCGGTCAAGCGCGCTCAGCGCCAATACCCCGTCCTGCGCAACTATGCCGAGACCCGCTACGGCGCCAAAAGCTGGAAGTGTCGGCGCCGCGTCGTCGCCCGGATCGAGGCCAGCACGCTGGGTATGGACATCCGCTATGTCGTTACCTCGCTTCAGGACGGATCGGCCGAGCATATCTACGACACGCTCTACTGCGCGCGCGGCCAGGCCGAGAACCTGATCAAGCGCCACAAGTCGCAGCTCGCCAGCGATCGCACTTCGTGCCGCTCAGCCAATGCCAACCAGATGCGCCTCATTCTGCACACCGCCGCCTACTGGCTGATGTGGCGCATCCAGCAGGCCATTCCCAAGGCCACCGCGCTGGCCGCTGCCGAGTTCGCGACCCTGCGCCTGCGGCTGCTCAAGGTCGCTGCCCGCGTCATCGAAAGCGCCTCGCGTATCCGCATTGCCTTCGCTTCAGCCTGCCCGGATGCCAGCGTGTTCAAAGACATCGCCACCAGCTTCCGGCCAACTCCTACATAGCCAGCGCGGCAGCGCCGCCCAGACCCCGAGCCCTCGTCCTTCAACCCTGAAAAGCCCATCGCTCCTGACACGGTGAAAAACACCGCCGATGGCGCTCGTCCAGGTCAAACCGCTATCGGCTGAACACAATCAGAACAGCCCAAAATCCCGGCCTCGTGAATAGGAGAGGTTA
>Ga0310344_10002215_pt1 | contig 14662 bp, 12 predicted proteins | sample HC15DNA20200_MG_FD_203801 | JGI IMG/M metagenome (GOLD analysis project Ga0310344, IMG submission 203801) | Marine microbial communities from station ALOHA, North Pacific Subtropical Gyre - HC15-DNA-20-200_MG | ecosystem: Environmental > Aquatic > Marine > Oceanic | place: Pacific Ocean: North... | reverse complement strand
TCACGGGAACCAACGCAGCAGCCGTCACGTGAACCAACGCAGCAGCCGTCACGGGAACCCACGCGGCAACCAACACCGCAATCCGATTCATATATGCAAGGAGGTGCATCTGCCAGATCAACAGAAACAAGAGATGAAGGAGACACAGTTATATTCCCCTACATCATTGGAGCATTTAATATGATGATTGCAATATTATCTGCCCTTCATACATTTTTAAAATATGATGCATTAGAAGATAGACATCACCAATATTCGAGACATTTTGCAAATCTTCAAGTAGATCTTGAAACATTATTAGCAAAACCTCACAACCAAAGAGGGGATGTTGGAACTATGGTGGAAAGATATAAAACAAAATATGCTGTTTTAATTAATAATGCCCCGGATTTATCTGAAAAATTGGAACGAAGGTGTTGTGGCAGTGAACAAATTATTCCTACTACGTGTGATACACCAAGAAAAATTTCAGGATATTCGTTTAGCGATTAAATTTGTATAATATTTTCTATAAATATTATATGAATTTTCTTAATGGAGAATTGCAATATATTATTGATAATGTAAAAGGAATAGGAAGTAACAGTACCGATATTCAAAGTCCAGGACTTCATTTATCAATTTCTCTAGATAATAATCAAATATTAAATAAACGGAAAAATCAACAACGCCCACAAAATAAAAAAATACCAACAAGACCAAAATTTGGTTTTAATATAGCAGGGTTAACACGAAGCAAACAAACCCAAACCAAACAAATTAAAAAAAGAAATGTTTCTGGTCCTAAAATTGTAGAACTTGAAAAAAATGAAAATCTTAGATATATTCTTGTTACCAAAAAGGGCGAAATTATAGCTATTCACAAAAATTCTGATGAAAATATTGATCCCTCTTTTGAACAAGAAAAAACAGATTTTATTTTTTTAAAAAATCGTTTTAATAGTATGGATCTTGAAGAAAGAAATCTTCTTTGTCGCCTTTCTAATTCAATCAAAAAATGGAGTAAAAAAGAAAATACAATTTTTCATTCTCTTATCTCTTCTTTGTGTGAAACTCCGAAAAGAAGTGAAAAATTCTTCCAAACAATAGCAAAATCTAACTGTTTTTCTTGTCATAAATTAAGCATTAAAAAACATAAATGTATTCATTTTGATTGTCCTGGTATGTGTTATGAATGTATTAATAATGTTTTAACATTGGATCAATGTCCAGCATGTAAAAAACCACAAATAATACAGTGTCCAATCTGTTTGGAAAAATGGAGTGTGAGAAGTTGTAAAATAATGAATTGTGGACATGGAGTATGTTATAAATGTTTAAATAGAAGTTGGACACAAATGGGTAAAGGTGTTTCCCAATGTCCAACGTGTCGTTCACATAATTAAAATGAATATAATATATATGATGTCTTATATTTATTCAAAAAAATATGGTTTTACACCATTAATGTTCTTATTAAAAGGTAGAAATTTTTATAAAGAACGAGAAAAGTGGCTTCTTACATATATAAACCAAAAGGAATATTAGAGTTATTTGTGTTTTTAATCAATTTATCTATTGCTTCTTTCTTCACTTCAAATGGAAATTCTACTTTCAAAACTTTTTCTTTTTCAAACAAACTAGAATCAGGCTTCATCAATCTATGTAAATTTAACTTAGTATAAATAATCTCTAAGCAACGTTTTAAATTTCGCACACCTTTTTCATTTTCTGTATAATGATCAATGATATGTTCAAGAGCTGTATCTGAAATAATAATTTGTCCTTTCTCAAAATTTACATTTTTTTCTATTTTATTTATTAAATAATCTCTAGCAATGATCACTTTTTGTTTTTTATCATAACCCTTGGTTTCAATACGATACATTCTATCTTTTAGAATGGGATTTACTTTTTTTTCATCATTATAACTGAAAATGAATAATATTTTGCTTAGATTAAAATCAATGTTGGAAAAATATTTATCATGAAATTTATCGTTTTGGGTTGTGTCGGTAAGATGTGTTAAAATACCTGTAATTTCTTCACCTTTTGGTGTTTCAGATATTTTGTCTAATTCATCAAAATAAATAATAGGATTCATGCATTTGGAAGTTATCAAAATATCTACAACCTTTCCCCAAACTGAACCTTCATAGGTATAGGAATGTCCCTCAAGAAAACTTGAATCTGTTGCACCTCCCAATGCTAAGAAAGCAAAGGGTCTCTCCAATATTTTACTAACACCTTCCTTAATAAGGGTGGTTTTTCCTGTACCTGGCGGACCTTTTAATGCAATGGCAGTTCCTACCGAAGAAGGATTAGAAATAAGTTGACCAAGAACTTGTAAGATTTGCATTTTAGCATCTTCCATTCCATAAACAGCTTTATCTAGTATATTTTTAGCATTTTCCATAAATTGATTGCATTTTTCTTTGCCAGAATCAATTGTTAGAGGTAAATTATTATATTTTGAAAATGGGATTCTCATAAATGTATCAACCCACAATTTAAGTTTATAATATTCGCCAGATCCAGGATCCATATAGCTAAGAGAATTAAGTTTTCTCAGCGCGGACGATTTGTATTGAACTGGAATATCAGATTCAATAATAGATAATCTGTAAGGTTTATCAGTTTTGGTATAATTTTGTATTTCTTTTAACTTTTCTAATATTTTTTCTTGTTCACTAAATTTCAATCCCTTAAAGAATGTGAAATCGTTTTGAATATTTTTTTCTTTGAGTAATTTTCTGAAATCTTTTAAATTTTCATTTTTAAGATCTGTTTCACTAATTTTTTTTTCCTTAGATCTTTTTTTTTGTAATGATTTAGCCATTTGATTAAATTTTTCCAGCAGAGCTTTATTTCCACCTTTCTTTTTCTCTTTAATTAGTAATTTAACCTCATCTAATGTAGTTTCAGCTTCTTTAGTTATGCTTCTGATATATTTAGGTTTAATCTTATCCCAATTGCCCTCATCTTTTAATTTAACTTTATATGTTCCATTATCGTTTACTTTAACAATTGTTCCTTGCCAGTATTCATCCCAATCAGATAATTTTACCTCTACAATATCTCCTCGTTTCCATTTTTCTTGGTTCTTAGTTTCTTCTTCTTCTTCTTCATCTTCATCTTCTGCGTCGTAATCACTTTCATCCATTTCTTCACCCATCATAGCTTGTCCTCCAACAGTAAAAATAATATTTAATTTAGCATTGTTGCCTTTTAACATGCTTTGCAGTTCTTTTTCATCTATTTCCTCGTCGTCATCATCTATGAAACTGTCAAATGATTCAATAGTTTCTTCTTCTTCTTCTTCTTGTACTTCTTCTTGTTCCTCCTCTTTCTTTTTCTTCTTCTTCTTCTTCTTCTTTTTCACTTGTTTTTTCTTTTTTTTTTTTAAAGATTTTGTTTTTTCTTTCATATATTTTGAAGGAAACATTTTTCCTAGCAAACGTGTATATTCTTCTTTATCAAAGCTTTCTTCGCTTTCATCACTAGTATAATTGTCGGGATCATAATCACTATCAGAATCGTCTGAATTATGAGGTAATTTATAATTTTTTTTATTTTTTCTCTTTCTAAGATTGTATCTTCTTTTATTTTTAGGAGTTTTATTATCTGAGGTTTCCATTACTTTAGTTATATATTTTATATTTATTATGATTTCAATTATTATAATAAAAATTGAAACAATCTAAATATTATATTTAATATATAAGATATGCCGAAAACTCTAAATCCTTCGAAAATTATAGGAATCCAATTTAGTATTTTATCACCAGAAGAAATAAGGAAAGGATCTGTCGCGGAGATTACAACTCGTGATACATATATAAATAATAAACCAGTAATAAATGGATTATTTGATCCTCGCATGGGAGTTTTAGATCCTGGTCTAATTTGTCCGACAGATGGTTTGGATTATATGAAAACTCCGGGATATTTTGGTCATATAGAATTGGCAAGACCCGTGTTTTATATTCAATTTTTGAATACGGTAATAAAGATTCTTCGCTGCATTTGTATAAAATGTAGCAAACTAAAAATTTGCAAAGAAAAATATAGTTATTTATTGAAATTAAAATATAAGGAGAGATGGGACGCTATTTTCAAATTATCAAATAAAATCTTTCGTTGTGGCGAGGATACTGATTGTGGTTGTGGGACCAAGCAACCAAATAAGATATATAAGGAAGGATTGGCAACGATTTTTGCGGAGTGGGCGAATTTGGAGGGTATTTTGGATGAAGAGGGCAATAAAAAAGAAAAACTAACAATGAGGATGACACCAGAAATTGTGTTGAAAATTTTTCGTCGCATTTCGGATGAAGATGTTTCGTTTATGGGTTTTAGTCCAATCTGGTCTCGTCCAGATTGGATGGTTTGTCAAGTTCTAGCAATTCCTCCGCCGGCGGTTCGTCCATCAGTGAAGCACGATGCGCAGCAAAGAAGTGAAGATGATATTTCACATATTATTGTGAATATAATAAAATCAAATAAAACTCTTCAAGAAAAAATAGAACAAAATGCATCTGATAAGGTAATTGATGATTGGACAACAGTATTACAATATTATTGTGCTACTATGATTGATAATAAAATTCCCGGTTGTGCGCCAGTTGCCCAACGTTCGGGTCGTGCTTTAAAATCAATTAAGGAAAGATTAATAGGGAAAAGTGGAAGAGTTAGGGGCAATTTAATGGGAAAAAGAGTTGATTTTTCAGCTCGTAGTGTAATTACTCCTGATCCTCTTTTAAAAATTAAAGAATTGGGCGTTCCTTTGAAGATTGCAAAAAATATTACCTTTCCGGTGACGGTGAATGAAAGAAATAAAGCATTTCTTACCCAACTTGTAAGAAATGGTCCAGATAAGTGGCCCGGTGCAAAAATTTTGCAGAGAAAAGGTGGTGAAAATATATCTCTTCGTTTTGTAGACAGACGCTCTGTAGAATTATACGAGGGAGATGTTGTTCATAGACACATGCTTGATGGTGATCCTGTGCTTTTTAATAGGCAGCCAACACTTCATCGCATGAGCATGATGGCGCATTATACTAAGGTAATGAAGAAAGGTGATACATTTCGTATGAATGTGGGTGATACCAAACCTTATAATGCTGATTTTGATGGAGATGAAATGAATATGCATATGGCACAAACAGATGAATCTAGGATTGAATTGAGCGAATTGGCGGAAGTTCCACGACAAATAATATCTCCAGCAAATAATTCATCTATTATAGGTATCTTTCAAGATTCGTTGCTGGGTGCAAATAGATTTACTAGAAAAGGGGTAAAGTTTACAAAGAGAGATGCAATGAACTTATTGATGGGAATTCCAAAACTAAGTGGTAAACTTTTTAGAACTGGTAAGAAGAAAGAAATAACAAGTTACGAGTTAATCTCACAAATCTTACCTCCTTTTTCGGCGAAATTTAAAAATAAATCTTTTGGAGATAAAGAGAATAAAAAAACATCAAATAATATTATTGAAATAAAAAACGGAACATATTTGCGGGGGCAAATGGATAAATCAACTTTTGGTGGATCAAATGGTTTAATTCAGAGTATATTTAATGATTTTGGGTTTGAAGAATCTTCTGATTTTATAGATAATCTTCAGAGTATAATTAATGAATATATGAAAACTTCCGCTTATTCTGTTGGAATAAGTGATTTAATTGCAAATAATAAGACTAACAATGCAATTATAAGTGCTATTTTAAAGAAGAAGGGGGAGGTTGCTAAACTAATAAATCAAATTCATGTTGGTGTTTTTGAAAATAATACAGGGAAAACAAATCGTGAAGAATTTGAAACGAGAGTTAATTCAATTTTAAATAAAGCACAAGAAGAAGCAGGTAAAATTGGTAGAAAAAGTTTATCCAAAAATAATCGTTTTGTTACAATGGTTAATGCTGGATCAAAGGGAAATAATATAAATATTGCACAAATGATTTCGTGTTTGGGGCAACAAAATGTAGATGGAAAAAGAATTCCTTATGGTTTTGATAACCGAACATTGCCCCATTTTAGTAAATTTGACGATTCGCCAGAAGCTCGCGGATTTGTTGGAAGTTCATTTATTCAAGGATTAACACCAGTAGAACTGTATTTTCATGCTATGGGTGGACGTGTCGGTTTAATTGATACTGCGGTAAAAACAAGTCAAACGGGTTATATTCAAAGGCGTTTGGTAAAGGGTCTTGAGGATCTTCAGGTACGATATGATATGACTGTAAGAAATAATAAAAATAAAATTATTCAGTTTAAATATGGAAATGACGCCGTAGATACAACCCGCGTTGAAAACCAAATTCTTCCTATTACAAGAATGAGTATTGAAGAAATTTATGCTCATTTCCAAATGTCAACAGATAACTTTGAGGATGAAAAGTACACAGTCAATTTTACTAAAAAAACTTTAACAAAAATGAATAAAGAAAAAGATAAATTAATTCAAAAAACACAACATCATATTGATTATATATTAGAACAAAGAGATTTGGTAATGAAAAATATTTTCAATTATGAAGATGATATTAGAGTGCATCTTCCTGTTCATTTCGCAAGAATTATAAATAATATTCAACATCAACTAAATATTCAGAGCGATTCAATGGTAAATATAACTCCTCTAGAACTATATGAAAAAATAGAGAAGACATTGGTAAAGTTAAATCATTTTACTTATTCAAAACCAACAGAGTTATTTAAGGTAATGTTAATATATCATTTATCTCCCAAGGAACTTTTAATGGTTAGACATTTTAATAAGAAGGCTGTTTCAATCCTACTTAATATAATTGTCGCCAATTATAAAAAATCATTGGTTCATCCCGGAGAGATGGTCGGAATTATTGCCGCACAAAGTATTGGAGAACCAACTACACAACTCACACTTAATACATTTCATTTTGCTGGAGTTGCTTCAAAATCTAATGTAACGCGAGGAGTTCCGCGAATTGAAGAAATTTTATCATTATCCGAAAATCCCAAGGCACCATCATTAACAATTTATTTGAAAAAATCTGAAGAAACTGAAAAACAAAAGGCGCGAGAATTAATGCATTCTCTTGAATATACTGTTTTACGAGATTTAACAGACAGTATTTCTATATATTTTGATCCTGATGATATGAATACTCTAATAACCAAAGATAAAATATTAATGGAGGAATACAAAGAATTTTCAAAATTAATAAATGACTGTGCTGGGATAGAAGAAAGTGAAAGTAGCAACAAAAAATCACGCTGGATTTTAAGATTAGAGTTGAATAAAGAAGCTCTATTGGATAAAAATATAACAATGGACGATATTTATTTTGCTCTAGAAAATAGTTATAAAGAAAATGTATCCTGCATATATTCAGATATGAATTCTGATGAACTTATTATGCGCATTCGCCTTGATAAATCATTAACAAACAGAAAAAGTAAATCATTAGATCAAGCTGATGAAATTTATCAACTCAAAAATATACAGGAAAACATTCTTAATAATACCATTTTAAGGGGAATAAAGGGAATTCAAAAGGTTATTATTCGGAAAGTTCCTAATCGTGTTATAAATAAAAATGGCAATTATGTTTCGGAACCTGGGTGGGTACTAGATACAATTGGAACTAATTTAATGGGAGTTCTCGGATTAGATAGTATAGATATTACACGAACTTTTAGTAATAATATAAAAGAATTATACAGAACTTTCGGGGTAGAAGCTGCAAGGCGTGCAATATTCAATGAATTAACAGAAGTTTTAGAATTTGATGGAACATATATTAATTATCATCATCTTGGACTTCTTTGTGATCGTATGACATCTGGAAAAAAATTATGTTCAATATTTAGACACGGCATTAATAATGATGATATTGGACCAATCGCAAAGGCAAGTTTTGAAGAAACTCCTGAAATGTTTTTGAGAGCTGCAAAACACGCTGAATTAGATGAAATGAGAGGAATATCTGCAAATGTTATGTGTGGACAAAAGGGATATTATGGAACGTCTGCATTTGAAATATTATTAAATATGAATAAAATTGCAGAATTATCTGAAGTGGAAACTACAAAAGAAATAGATATGGATCCTCTTTTGAAGGTGGAAAATCCTAATGATCCGTGTTCTACTCAAAGTTTATCTATTAACAATACGACAGAAAATATTAAAGAAACTGATATGGGCATTGTAGATGATGAGTATGATCCCGGATTTTAATATAAACAACTTTTATTATACTTTTATAATGAAATCAAATTTATTTTTTTATATACTCAAAAAAATAAATAATTATAAAGAATTAAATCCATATCTTGATGTTTTTATTAAAAAAAACTCTGCCATTATAGGAAATTACACTGTGGGCATTCCAAAATGGAAACAATCTAAATTTCAAATATTACAATTTTATATTATAAATGGCTTTCTTAATCATGAACAAAAAGAACATATTTGGGATCTTTTTAATAAAGCACAAAAAATATATTTGGGATTTGTAAAATTTGCCTTTTTATACAGATTTAAAAAGGCTTCTCTTTTTGAAATGAATAAAGATTTATTTTATAATTCTCTGGATAAATTTCCAAAAAATCAAAAAATTACTATTTTACATCAAAATAAAAAATATATTTTCAGATTAACCGATTTAATACAATGTTGGCGAAAGGCATTAACTAATAGTGAAGATTTATTCCCAACAATTCTGGATTTAAAAAATCCCTATACAAATCTACCAATAACAAAATGCAATTTATATAATATTTATTTTAAGATGCATTTTTCAACCCTTCAAAATCCCTTTTTAATTCAAGAATTTTTTAATCTTAATTTTAATAGAAAGCACTTTGAAACCAAATTTTCTATTATATTAAAAGATATTGCTATAATTAATTATATTGATTCTGGTGCGACCTTCCAAGAATTATCTGAAGAAATACAAACAATGTTTAGTGAATATTATGAGGGGAAAAAGCCCTTAGATTTTTATTTAAGTGAAAAAAGAACAGAAGAATTAATAAAAATACTAAGGGATTATATATATTTATATTATTTAATACAATATTCTAGAAATCTTAAAATTAAAAAGCTTTGTAGGAAGGTATTAAATATAGAAATAAATAAATTTGTTCAAAAACATACTACATTTTTTAAAACTTTTTTTGACGGGAATATTTCAAAAATAAAATACAGCCAATCTTTTAAGAACATTCTTCATCAGATATATTTTAGATAAGATAACCATCCGACTCGATAAATATTTCAACATTTACCAATTCATTATTTCTCCAACATTTGAGAAATAATGCTTCCTCTTCTTCTCTTTTAAAACAATTTACTATATCATTTCTTATTAAAAAATCATCTACTATATCTGTCACTCGGAATTTTTTTATTCTATGGTATGTCCCATCTACCATAATCAATAATAAAAATAATATTGTTTTATACATTTAAATATAATTCTATTATTTCTTTAATAATGTTAAATACTCTAATTTTAGTTAAAAAAAAATTAGAGAATGAAATGATGTTTTTAAAAAGTGATATAATGGAAAAACAAGAAATACTCCGCAAAATTAATAGAGTTATTGATAAGAATTGTCAACATAATTGGGTTACTGATTATATTGATACCGATGTTGAACGTACGGAACGTATTACCTATTGTGACATATGTGAAAAAACAAAGGACGCCTAAGGTCTTCTTCTTCTTCTTCCCTTTTTCTTCTTATTCTTTCCAAGAAGGGGGAGTATCATTAGAGGAGCAATACAACTTGGGCATATTCCTCCGCGCTGTTTGCGTGTTCTTCTTCGGCGTCTTCTACGCCGAGTTCTACGACGCCTTCTTCTTTTTCTTCGTGTTCTGCGCTGCCGACGCCTACCTGCAGGTGCAGATTTCGTTCTCCTGAGACGTCTGCGACGATGGGGTGCGTAGAGGCGCTCTTCATTTTCCATTCCTTCAGTAAAAGACATGGAGCGAGGTGGTGGTGTCCCAACCACAGGCGGTGGTGGTGAGGAGCTAAAGGGAACACCCATATAGCTTGCGTTATGAATTGACATATATATATATATATACTACTAAATTTTTTAGAAGGACAATTGGCGAGCCCAAGCAGCGCGCGGGCGGACGGGAGTGGCGGGCGAGGCGGGCGATCCAATATAGTCTTCATGAAATGGGTTTTGGTCCGAAGGCGGTGATTTTGGGGTGCCGCCAGATGGTCCTGCTAATATTTTCCTTAACTCTCTTATAATTCTTTTTTCTTCTATACAAGGACAATCATAAGGTTTTTTAACACTTTTCAACGGGGCGCTATTACGAAACCCTACGCCGCCGGCGCCGCTTCTTTTACGCGATCTTCTTCGGCGCGATCTTCTTCGGCGCGATCTTCTTCGGCACGATCTTCTTCGGCGTGATCTTCTTCGGCGTGATCTTCTTTTCTTCATATATATATAATATGACAAAAAGATCTAGAAGAAGATCTAGAAAAAGGAAAAGGAAAAGGAAAACAAAAAAAAGGCGCGGTGGACGCGCGGTAGTCGCCGTCCCGCAACGCTCGTCCGCGGCGATAATGCGTGTGGCGTCACCAAAAAAGGTATCTAACCCATTCTTAAAAAAAGTTGCTAAGCGCATTCGTATTCTAGGTGAAACATGGGAAAGTGCATTAAATAGAGCTAAAAATCTTCAAATAGATGCACCGCCATTTGAGCCAAAAAAATGGAATAGTAATAAATGGCTTAGAAATCCACATAATTGTTATACCTATGCACTAAACAAAATAGATCCAAAACTAACCGCAGAATGTCAAAGAATTAAGTGTGAAATGAAGAATCATCTTAAACCACAACCAGGTTATTATGCAGGAGAACTAAGGGTAGATGATAAATCAAAATATTCGTGCGATCTAGTAATGAATCGCGTTTTTAAAGATAATCCCAAATTTATAAAAAAAGATAATATGGTATGCCCAAAAAATCATTATTCGGCGGCATTAGCAGTTCATCCTGGACTAACATATCATTTTTATAAGCAAGACCCAGATGGTTATTGGTCACATAAAGATGGCGCAACTGATGCAAAAAGATATGATGCAGATGGAAATTTAATCTTGGATCCTCAAAAAGCAAACCGCCATTATAAGGGTAAAAAAATAGACGGGCAAGTTGTAAATTATAAAGATTTTTGTGGATATTTTTGTGTTCCAAAAGATCAGAATTTAAAAAATTGGCAATCGGGTCCTAATAAACCTGATAGGCCGCAAGGTATTGTTCGTACTGGTGCTGTAGCTGGTGGTGCAAAAAAAATGAGAGGTGGATCCTATGAATCAGACGAACAAATTCTATCATTAGATGCAATTCCTTGGGATATAAAGAATAAAAAAAAGACACGAAAACGGCAATCAAAGAATTGAGCAGGGGCAGGATTTTTTTGTTGTATGATAACAATTATGATCAAAATCTTGACTTTTAAAGGGTGTTGTTGAACCACAATCTCTGCATTTCCCCCCCTTAACTTTATGTAATTTACAATTTGGTCTAATTGATTTTCCATCCATATTTACTGGAAATAGTCTTTCGCATTTTGAACATTGTGTATATATTCGTCCAGAGGGGATATTTGAATACATTTTATTTAAAATAAGTAAAATGTATTTAATATGAACCGCATTGTTTTGTATTATTTCCACCACGTTGTTCGGCTACATATGCTTCCAAATTAGCTGGGTGGCAAGAGCAACCTACACTGCTTGAATATGTAGAAGGGCAGCATTCTGGCGCAAAACGTACACCTTCAAAAACATTCATATTTTCTGGCGGGATTTTATAGGCACCTTCTGTTTGTCCAGGCTGTTGCTGTACTTTAAAATTACGCATATCCCAAGCTTTTCCACCTCCACCGAGAACAACTCCTTCACCCATTCTATATCTTATATCAGCGCCATTATTTGTAAAACCTTCTTGACGAAAAGCAGAACAAGCGCCTACAGCTAAATTAAACATTAAGGACAATAAGAAAAAAACTAAAAGGCATTTTCCACAACCCATTGCGGTAACTTTCATTCCAAATAATTTCATATCTATACATTCTAAGAAGATTAAAAAATATCTAATACTTCAAGAGAACCATTATAATCTAAAAATTTTGTTGACCCAATATGAAATGATTTAGTATCTGTGACTAAATTATATAAAAATTTTACTGGGGGCATGTTCTTTCCAATAATATTATGTGTAGATACATTTCCTAAATTATTAACTAGTTGTAAATTTGGACCGCAGATAATATCTGCATCTTTAAATTTATATTCTTTAAGATGGGATATTCTGTTTCCATCTATTTTAACAATTCCTAAAACTTTTTCTCCGTGTGAAAGAATATCATTTATTTTAATATCATTTATTTTTTTAGTATCCCCATCTTTTAATTCTAATGATGTATCTTCAACAAATCCACCATCTAAAAATGTATGAATATCTTCCGCCTTTTCAATGTTAGTTTGCGCACAATAACCCATTATATCGGTTATATTTGTTTCATCCCAATCTAAAAATAATTCGCCGTTAATGTGAAGCATTTTAGAAGTTGTATTTACGCAATACACAAAGGGCGAGGTGTAATTTTTAATTATATCTCTTTTTGGGTGTTCTTGAACTTTTATCCATCCTAAATCTTCGTGGAAAACCATATGAGTTCCTGTTACAATAATTCCATTTAAATTATAGATGGTTTCATTTTCTTTTGATAATTTCATTATTCCTGTAACCCAACCACCTTTTTTTAATTTATCACCAATTTTAATATCTTTTATAGGTTTTATCCCCTTATCAGTTTCTATTGGAGTATTTTTATCAAAACATCTCGGATTGCCAGGTATAGCTTGCTCAGAAGTAATTGCAAATGTTTGCTCAAACCAATGAGAAACAATACCAGTTGGGACAGCTAAAAGAAGAAAAAATTGCAATCCTAATTGTGCCATTTCCCAATTAAAGGGAACAGCAAATTGTAAAGTAACAGAAGCTGCAAGAGCTATTAAAAATGTAATAATAGTTGAAATTATATATCCCATTGATGATTTTAATGTAACCATAAAACCATAAAAATTATATAGAGCAGAAGTCATAACTCCTACAGATTTTTGAAATGTATCTCTTATTTTAAGAATTATATTTTGTGTGGGAATTAAGAATCCTATCAATCGGTGCATTACATTTTTCACAGTTGAAGTTGTATTATTTCTAATATAATTAATTTGTTCGCGAACTCCACCTATTGCTTGTAAATTTGCTTGTTGTAAATCAGTTATACCTTTTGTAGCTAAATTAATCGGACCCATTGCAGTTTTCATACTGTCTTTTAATGTATTTTGGACACAATCATGAAAATTCTTTCCAGCAAAATTAAATTTATCAGAACCAGCATTTTTATCTATTAAACCGGCAAAAGGCATATAGGTTGGATTACACTTTTCTTGTAACCAAACAGGTTTTACCTTATTTAAAAAAGAAAGAATATAATGATAAAGGAAAATTAAAATAAAAATTGTAAAAATAATTATGGCAATCACAAAAGATCCTCCATATTTATCTAAATATCCTGATTTTTGATATAAATTTTTAATCTCACTATTGAATGTCATATAATACTTTTAGAAAAAGTATTATAAAATTTAAAGCCACTTATCCAATGTTTCCTGATCATCTTCCCAATCCCAAAAAGTATATTCTCCTATTGGAATCCTATGATTACTAGTAATTAAACAAGACATTACTTTAGATGATTTTTGGGATAATTCTGATCCTTCCATATCTTCTACTGGTATAAATCTTTTACTTTTTGGATCCTGTATTAAATGTGTTCCAGTTACATAAATAAATTTATTTAATTTTTTACTCCAAATCTTATGAAAATTATTACCCCCTTTTAATTGAAGTAATCCCATAACCTCACTTCCATTTTCCAAAATATCACCTAACATTAAACTTTTCATCGGGCATTCATAATTATTTTTTAATTTAACAGGCGTTTCGGGATCAAAACACAATGTTCTTATTAATCCTCCAACATCACTATTCCAAGTAGAAACAACGGTTTTATTTGAACCATCAACCATATATAACATTACTGTCATCGCACCCAATAATCTCATGGTTAAATCGCGAAATTTAACTAGAATTTGATTTATTGGCTGCACTATTCCTAAAAATACTGTAAAGATTTTTCTGATTGTCTTATGGAGTTGGTTTCTTAGATAATTTAAAAATTCTCTGATGCCTTGAACAGCTTCGTTGGTGGCTTCGCCGCTTTTAGTTGCTAAAGATAAAGCATAATTAGTGGGTTGCATAAATTCCCCCATACTTGATTTTTGAATACCCTGAATACATTCGCTGAAATTTTTTGCTGGATCGTGACCAAAATATCCAGCAAATGGCATAATTAATGGATTACACCTATATTTTGGCCAATTATTTGTAATATTTCCAACGTTTGAAGAAGCAATATTCCAGGCAAAAATAATGAAAAAAATAAAAACAATTAAAAATGATAATGCAACGTCTTTTGAGTTCATAATAAAATATAGTGTGAAATTAAGTTTTTATTAAATCTTTATTTTTGTCTAATAAAGGTTCAAGTAATGGTCCACCAAAATTTTTTTTTTCTTCAATTTCTCTTATTTTTTG
>Ga0310344_10002214_pt1 | contig 14662 bp, 15 predicted proteins | sample HC15DNA20200_MG_FD_203801 | JGI IMG/M metagenome (GOLD analysis project Ga0310344, IMG submission 203801) | Marine microbial communities from station ALOHA, North Pacific Subtropical Gyre - HC15-DNA-20-200_MG | ecosystem: Environmental > Aquatic > Marine > Oceanic | place: Pacific Ocean: North... | reverse complement strand
AATTAGTGTATGGAAATGCAGAAGGTAATGGTGTTATTAGATTCTATGACGCAACAATTGAAGACAAATTCATCGAAATCGGTATGGGAAGCCCACCCGACAAAAAATTCTGGATTGCAGCGCAACTCCCAGATGAAGGATATGTAGTAGTTCATCATAAATTGGATCGAGGATGGCTACCAGGCGGTAAAGTAATCTTAGCATACTCTGATACTGCTGGATTAACTGTAAACAATGGTGAAAGAATAGTATTATCAAATCTGGATGTTGAAGGATTTGAGATTAAAGCATATTCCGTTTGGGGTATGCAAGGAAGTCAAGATCCACCTGCAACCGTTGCAGGGTTCTTAAACCTAGAAATTTTATCTGGTGACCCTAAAGAAGGACCATTACATATGCTACCTTTTGTGGTAGTAGGGTGTTTAGGAATTATAGTTGTAGTACTTTTAGTTACAAAGAAGCGTTCTTAGTTTTATAATACTTACAAGAATTTTTAATCCGACAAACTTTACACATTGGTGTTATTGGTTTACAGATGTTTTGACCGTATTTTACAAATGTTTCATTAATGTCAATCCAAAGCTTTTTAGGAGTTATTTTCATTAATTCAAATTCAGTTTCTTCCGGAGTTTTTGTTTTAACTAATCCTAATCTATTTGAAATTCTATGTACATGGATATCAACAGGAATAGCAGGTTTTTCATAAGCATAGACCAGTACACAATTTGCAGTTTTTCTTCCAACACCAGGCAAGTCTACTAATTTTTCTAGATCATCTGGAACCTTTCCTTTATACTTGGAATCAATTATCTTTGCTACATCAATGATCCTTTTTGCCTTGACATGGTAAAACCCAATTGATTTGATAATTTTTTCAACATCTTTTACTTTTGCATTTGCAAGTTGTCTAGAATTTTTGTAAACTTTGAACAAATCTTTTACAATTCTACTAGTTGATTCATCTTTTGCTCTAGCTGATAATATGGTTCCAATTAGAATACTAAATGGACCACGATCCTCAGCATCATGAAGATCTTGCAATGCAGTAATTCGTGGTGGCCTGACCAAATCCATCGTCTTTATCATACCATTAAGAATTTTTTTCATACGTGAATCTGGCGTACAAGTCTTATATTTGTAGGAACTTGAATGATTATTGGAACTAACACAAGAAGAGCAAGCCGCATTAAATGGAGAAAAAGGTGATACGTTACAGACTGCATATCGTATTCTTGTTGCAACAGGTGAGGCAACTAATGCCGAAAAACTAGTTCCCATAGATTGGGCACATCTCTCAGGCGTTAACTACAACACAATTGGTGACTCTGGAGAAGAATTCCTAAGAAAAATAAGCCATGATGCTAAGGTTAAAGTCAAAACTACTGTAAATCCAATGGGGTTTGACTTTGATCACATATCTGAATTTGCTCATATTGATAATGATTTTATTGAGAAACAAAAAAGCATTAGAGATTCTTATATTAGAATGGGTGTCGAGCCAACATTCTCTTGTACACCCTACGATATCTATGAATTGCCAAATAAAGGCACACAAGTTTCGTTTGCTGAAAGTAATGCAGCAATTTTTGCAAACTCACTTGGTGATTTAAAGACAAACAAAGAAAGTGCATTTAGTGCATTAGCAAGTGCACTTACTGGTAAGAGTCCTTACTCTGATCTGCGTAAAGATCAATCTAGTATACCACTAACTGTACGAATGAAATTAGAAAATCCAAACGAATTAGATTTTGGTTTGCTTGGATTTTTTGCAGGTAAGGTTAGTGACACATCGGTAAATATTTCAGGTGTTTCACAACCAGACAGACGTAGCTGCAAAGCACTTTGTGGAGGAATGGGAACTTCTGGAACTTGCGCAAAATTTCAATTTATAGATGAAGAACAAAACAGTTCTGAAAAAATTGATTTTGGAAAAGAGGAAATGAACAAAATTTATGATGAACTAAACACAACTGACAAAGGTGATCTTATAACACTTGGAAGTCCTCAGTTAGGTCTGCAAGAATTATCTGATCTATCAAAGATGCTTAAAGGCAGATCATTTCAAAAAAGATGTATGATTTTCTGTTCTCGGGCAGTCCAAAATCAAGCGCGAACTCTAGAGCATACCAATGAAATTGAAAGAGCAGGCGGCGAAATACTGTCGGATTGTTGTACATGTCTAACACCACTAATTGATACAAATGAAACTGACTCTGTTACAACAAACTCTGTAAAAGGCGCATATTACCTCAAAAATTCTACAGGCGTAGACGTAAATCTAAAACCACTTTCCAGAATTATAGAAGAGGATACTAGATGACTAAAGTGATTGTTCAAGGCAAAGTAAAAGGAACCGTGCTCAAGACCACGAATCCAATCAACTTCTTGGGTGCAATTGATAAAAAAACAGGTATTATTCACGATCAGAAAATTGATATTTTTGAAAAATCGATAAAGGACTCCATTCTAGTATTTCCACATGGAATAGGAAGTAGTGTTGGTGCTTATACCATTTATTCACTAAAAAGTTACGAATCAGCTCCTCTGGCAATGATTTGTAAAAAAGCTGATCTAACAGTTGCATCAGGATGTGCATTAGCAAACATTCCCATGATTGTTGTTTCTAAGCAAAAGTTTGATTCAATTGAGAATGGAGAAGAGGTTGAGATCAACACTGAATCAACAACAATTCTAAATTAGTTTTTGTGTGCCTGTACTTGTAATCTTACTTGAGCCAGTAGGTAGTGCTCTTACATAATCATCAACCACAAATAATTTTTGAAATTTATCATCACTCTTGTTAAATTCTGCCCTAATCTTTTTAGCAACATCTGAAATTGGAGAACCACCTGGTTCAATTATTACATAACAGAGACAATTTTTCTTTATTGGTTCTACGGGACCACATACCAGTAAAAAATTTTCATCTCGTTTCAAAATTCCGACTGCAAGTTTTAATGAGGAAACCTTGATAAAATTTCTAGTTCCATAAATCATAAATGAACCTTTTCCCATTGATTGTCCAGTTGGTGCCGCCTTTTTGATTTGATCTGGCTTAACCCAAAAACTACTCAAACCATGCCCAGACACTTGCCATGCACGACTAAAGCAGACAGTAGCTTGAGCTGTTTCTTCAAGGCTTAGTGGCATTAAGCTCTCACTCCTATCTTTTAAAATGAAAAATGGTGATCCATTGATCTCACCGTGAAAAATTTTATCGTCATTTTCCATATGTTTTCTAATCAATGCAGAATTAGAGGAACCATCACGTCCTCCAACTGCTAAAATTCCATCAGATGTGAAAAACCATCTATAACGTTCATACCAGCTTTTCTTTCTTATATCAGAAAACCCAATAGCACCTTTAGCAATCTCACCTTTTGCAATTGTTTTCTCCAATTGGTCCTCTGTTTTTTTAATTAATTTTTCAATCGACCCGATAGCACCTTTCTGTTTTTTTGATTCGTCAAAAAGGATTGATGCTATGCTTGGTAATGGTGCATCAAGATTAATCTTTACTTTCGCATCATTGATCTTCAATATTGGAATGCCTTTTTCCTTGATTAGTTCAGTATGATGATTTCTCAGAGCATCAATAACAACAGGATCATTTATTTTCAATTTTCCCTCTGACTGCATTGAAAAAAGCAAATTTGCTACATCTGCGATATACTGTGATTTCTCTTCAACTACTCTTATTGCATTTTTTTGTTCTTCTAATCTATTTTGTAATTCTGAAATTCTTTTTTCCGCTTCTTCACTGTAGAGTGATTTTCCTTTCTGTAAAATCTGTTCAGTGAAAATTATATCAAGACCCTCATTAAAACTAGAAACCGCTTTTGCCTTTGTATTATCATCAGAGAATCTAATTGGAAATACATCTGATTCTTCTAAATCACTAATAATTGTAGGATCGTGTTTTCCACTAATTACATTAGAAATTGTTGTGTTTATAACATCAAACAAAACTTCAAATTCGTCATTCATTATCTCATTGCTTGGTTTGGTACGATCAATTGAAGAAAGTCTAATTATTTCTTCGACATATTTTTTTGGTAACCCAAGAGATCTACCAATAATCTTTCCGACATTAGTTGATGTTGATAGAGCCTGTTTGAATTCTTCCTTTTGTAGATCTATTATGTCAATTCCATCCTGTGGTGGTGGTTTGTATTCAAGGCCAATACGTAATTGTCTATGTCTTACATCAATGGAATGCATTAATGCGAGGATCTTTTTATTATAATTACAAAGTAACATGTTTCCTTCACCAAAAAATTCTACTATGAGAACAAATCTATTATCGAAATTAGAAAAAGTTAGATAAGCTATACGTTCCGTACCAATCTGCTCTATTTTTTCAATCTTAGATCTAAGGAGGTCACTTCGTAATCGTCTTAAAAGCTTATTCGGTTCAATCGGATCAATTTTCTTACTAGTTGTCCATAGTCCAATACTAGAGATCATCAACATTGTGTCTGGTTTATCTGGATGACGCATTTTGAAAAGTAGACTATTTCGGTTGATTCCATAGATATTACTAACATAGCAACCCTGTATTTCCTTCCTAATTTCCTTTATCAAATATGCTAACTCGATTCCTGCTAGTGTCATAGAAATGAATACTAGAGAGGTGATTATACTCTTACTGTTCTAAACTGAATAATTAACTTGACAAAGATTTTAAACGAGACCAAAGGAGTCAATCTAGAAAATTAATTGGCTAGATTTAAGAAAAGAAAATGGGGCTCTGAAAAACCAAAACCCAAGGATATAGAAAACAAAGAAACACCACAAACTGGGTCTGAAACACCACCAACAGAATCAGAATCTGAACCTGAAGAGATAGTTGAAGTCGATGTTGGTGAAAAAATAGAGCAAGAACCTCTAAAGAATGAATCTAAACCAAAAGAAGTAGAAGAGAGTGCAGAGGATAAATCTGCAACAAAAAGACTAACTGATAGGCTTTTTTGGATGCGTGTTGTATTTGCAGTTATAGGTGGTATCATAGCAACTTTTGCATTCGAAGATATTCAAGATGTAGAAGAAAAAAGATGGACATCAATAGGATTTATGATAATGCTCTTCATAGCAACAGCCATTATTGCAAAATCTTGGAAAATTAGAATCGCCAATAGAAAGAAATATGTCACTACTGGAATTGGAAGTTTTGTTTTCCTTTATCTATTTGTCTGGATAGTATCACATACTTTAGCAAATCTTGGAACCGATTCTAGCGTAATTCCATTTCCATAAACCTAGACGTGATTAAATGTGGAAATTTAAGACTCCCGGAATCCCAGATGAAGAATTTGATAGAACAGAATCAGTTCCAATCACCAAAGAAGAAATAAGAGCTATCCAGATTAGTAAAGCTAGACTATCTCCAGGACAAACTGTACTTGATATAGGATGTGGTAGTGGTTCAATTACTGTTGAAGCAGGATTACAGGTTGAATCAGATGGAAAGATAATAGGTGTTGATCTGGATCCTAATGCAATAGAACTGACAAATAGAAATCTCAAAAAGTTTGGCATAGATAATACAACGTTAATTCTAGGTAATGCAAAAGAGAAAATTTCTGAACTGCCAGAAGCAGATGCAATATTTATAGGCGGAACTGGTGGAGATACGCAGGAAATTGTACAACTTTGTGAGGATAAATTAAAATCTGGAGGTAGAATTGTCATTGGTGTCATCTTAATTGAGACATTATATGCTGTATTACAAACTATTGAAAAATTAAATTTTGATTCTATTGATATTACGCAGATTACTATTGGAAAAAGCCGTAAAACTTCAACCGGAACTATGATGCTTGCAAGAAATCCAGTTACTGTTATATCTGCAACAAAATCTTAAACTAGATTTTTAATTGGGGCTAGGACATATTTTTCATGCCTGAATTAGTTGGAATTGGAGTTGGTCCCGGTGATCCAGACTTGCTTACAGTTAAGGCTGTAAAAGCAATCCAAAATGCTGATGTTATAATGTGTCCAGCTTCAAAAGAAGATAGACCGAGTATAGCATTATCAGTTGTTAATTCAATCATTGATAAATCAAAAAACCAAGAAATTGTGAAACTGATATTTCCAATGACCAAAGACAGAGATATTCTTGAGGCACACTGGAAAGAAAATTCAAAAATTATGGCAGAAAAAGTTTTGTCAGGAAAAAATGTTGTCTATCTAACAGTCGGTGATCCTTATCTATACAGTACGTGGATCTACATGCACAGAGAAATCAGACAGAATTATCCTGATATGAAAATCACTGTTATACCAGGAATTGTTTCAATGTTTACATTTGCGTCTAAAGTTGGAATTAGTATTGCGGAAGGCGCAGAGAAAGTTTCAATTATTCCATCATGTTATGATCTAAGTTCTGTCAAAGAAATTGCAAAAAATTCTGAAGTGCTAGTCTTTCTAAAAGACGGACGTTACTTTGATCAAGTGATTGATTTGCTCAAAGAATCGGGTTTTCCTGACAATTCAATTTTTGCCATAGGTCAGGATCTTGGAACTGAAAATGAGATAATCAGAAAATTAACTTTAGGAGAAGTAAACGATGGAACACTGACGACAAAATATTTCTCAATCTTGGTGGTAAAACGTGTCTAAGGTTTATTTTGTTGGTTGTGGGCCTGGCGATCCAGAATTAATTACAATCAAAGCTAAAAAACTAGTACAGAAAGCAGACGTTCTTGTTTATTCCGGCTCATTAATTCCTCCTGAAATTCTAAAGTTCAATAAAAAAGGAAAGAAGATTGATGCAGCGAAACTTGTACGTGAAGAGATTTTTGAATTATTACTACAAAACTCCAAAAAAGGCAAGACAGTAGTAAGATTGCATGATGGTGATCCTGCAATATATGGTGCAATTAGAGAACAGATTGATAATTTACAAACTAAAGGAATACAATCAGTAGTGGTACCAGGTGTTACGTCATTTTTGGCATCTGCTTCAGCATTAGGTACACAATTGACGCTACCAGGAGTGACACAGACAATGATCATTACAAGAGCAGAGTCCAGAACAAAAGTTCCTAAAAGAGAACAAATCTCTGAACTTGCAAAACATCAATCAACACTGATCTTTTATCTTAGCGTTCATCTATTAACCAAGATCACAAAAGAGGCTATTGCTGGTGGATACAAAAAAACCACACCTGTTGCAGTAGTTTACAAAGCGAGCAGAAAGGATCAAAAAATAGTTCTTGGAACACTTGCAGATATTACAAAAAAGGTAAAAGCTGAAAAAATTACAATGACGGCCATTGTTATAATTGGTGATGTAATAAAACCAAAAACATACGAGTATTCAAAACTATATGATAAAACATTTAGTCATGGTTTTAGAAAAGCAAAATCTAAGGTAAAGAACTAACTTCATCTTCGATACCCATCATCTGAAGATTTTTTTTAAAAACCTTAACGTCACCAGAAGTAAATATTTTCAAAATATTATTTTGTAAATTATTGTTATCACTAAAACCAAAATCAATTATATTATTTGCAATTTTTCTTGCAGGATCTAAAAATGTAACATTTTTAAAAATTGAACTTAGAAATGCTTCTAAAAACGGTAAATGTGTACTTGATAGAGTAGCAACATCAATTGAATTATCTAAAAAAACAGATTCTAATTTTTCTTTGATAATATTTTTACATTGTTCTTTATCTGTAAGAAATTTTCCAGATTCTACAAGATCAACAAGTAATGAACAATCAATTTTATGAATCACCACATCGTTTGGTACCTTACACATTTCTATAAATTCTGTAATATTCTTACTCTCAATAACAGATCTAGTTCCAAGAATTGCAATATTTTTTGTTCTAGATAATTTTACAGCATCATCAAGAGGAGGATATACTCCAACTATCTTAGAACTAATACTCTGATAATTTAATAACAGAGTAGGCGTATTTGATGCCATCACAATTAATTCCGGAGAAAATTTTCTCTCTAATAGAATTATTGTTTCTTTGATGATATTTTCTAACTCTATTTTAGATTTCAGTCCATAAGGAAAATTTTTCTGATCAGCGAAATAGATTAACTCACCTTTGAATTTTTTTTGTATTTCCTTAATAATAGATAAAGAGCCTAATCCTGAATCAAAAACAACAATACTCATACCACATCGTTTTTGTTAGCTTAATTTAGCCTAATGTTGATCTTAATACACACCTTTCATTAAGAAGCTTTTTTTCGATTATTTCTCATGCCAACATTCAGTAAGACATGGGCACAACAAGAAACAGCAGGTATGGCTGCAAAGCTTCGTGATACAGTAAAACCCCAGGGTGCACTTAAACCACGAATACAGAATGCTGTGAATAAATTACAGGTTCAAACTACAAAAATGGACACAATGTTGACCAAATTGGATCAACGTGATCAGCAATTATTCAAACGTGTAATTACATCTGTTCAACAACATGATACTTCTGCAAGTAAGGTTCTATCAAATGAACTAGCAGAAATTCGTAAAGTTAAGAAAATGCTTGGTGGTGCACGAATGTCACTTGAGCAAGTTCAATTAAGACTCAGTACTATTCATGACCTTGGTGATGCAATGGTTGCAATAGGACCAGCAATGAATACTATGAGAGGATTACAATCTTCATTAGGTAAATTCATGCCAGAGGCTGATTCAGAGTTGAATTCGATGACTCAAACACTAAATGGTCTAATGACGGATTCACTCTCCGGAGATGCATTCAATATGGAATCTGATGTTTCAAATGAAGAAACAGAAAAGATCTTGCAAGAAGCATCTGCTGTTGCGGAACAACAAACTGGAGATAAATTCCCATCAGTGCCATCACTAGATGAATTACCATCTCAACCTTCTAAAACACCAAACTCTATGTTTGAGTAAGTAATTCTTACCCCTTATTTTCATTATTTGTTTCCAGTATAGCTTAAACACATTTTTAGAAACTGAAAAATCTCAGTATTACCCATTTTTGATTCTCCTTCTCTCCTGTTAACAAATGTAGTTGGTAATTCTAAACCACGAAGATTTTTTTGTCTTAATTGATGTAAAACTTCGATCTGGAATGCAAAACCATCAGCTTCAATCTTATCAAATTCAATCTTTTCTAATGTCTCTCTTTTGAACATTCTAAAACCACTAGTACAATCTTCAATGTCAATACTTGCAGAAATTTTGGCAACTGTACCTGCCACTGAATGTATTATCCTTCTCCAAATTCCCCAACCAATTATTGATGATCCTGGTACATGACGACTTGCAATTACAAAGTCGTAATCTTTAATTTTTTCAATCATACTTGCTATCTCAGATGGATCATGAGAATGATCAGCATCCATTTGTACAACAAGATTTGAGTCAAGTTTCTTTAAAACATGAGCAAATCCGTCCTTATATGCTGCTCCAAGCCCCATTTTTTTTGGTCTTTGAATTATTGAAATTTTTTGAAATTTTTCACCCAGATTTCGCGCAATATCTGCAGTTCCATCAGGTGAAGAGTCATCAACAATAACAACATGTAATTCATCTACTAGTGGTCCAATTTCGCCAAAAAGCTTCTCTGTAAGAGTAGGCAAAGTTTCTTTTTCATTATATGTTGGAATTACTATAGCAACATTCACGACATTTCAACTTCTTCTTTAAAGAAATATTTTGTTATTCAAGGAAATGCGGTTTCTTCTGATAAAATTACTTCTAATTCAGAAATATTCACACGGTTCTGTGTCATATCATCTCTTCGTCTAATTGTAACTGTATTATCTTCTTTTGTTTGGTGATCTACCGTTATTGCAAATGGTGCGCCAATCTCATCTAATCTACGATATCTCCTTCCTATTGCACCAGAATGATCCAAGAATGAATCAAATTTTGTTTTAATTTGGCGATAAATCTCATCTGTCTTTTCAGACAATCCATCTTTTTTTACCAATGATAAAACTCCTACATGAGTTGGCGCTAGATATGGTTTTATTGATAAAACCATTCTATCATTTTCTTTGTCCTCTTTTAGAGAATGTTCTAAGATTGTGTAAATACTACGATCGATTCCCATAGAAATTTCAAATACATGTGGTAAAACTTTATCTTCATTATCCATAACCTCAAATTTCTCCTTACTTTTCTTTGCATGACTCGATAAATCATAATCCGATCTGTAATTACATGCGACCAATTCTAACCAACCAATAGTTGTATCAACCTCAAAATCAAAGGCAACTTCTGCATAGAATGCTTTTTCTTTTTCTCCAAGTTGTCTGAACCTACTCTTTTCCATATCAATTCCGGTTTTTCCATAAAACTCCGCTAGTAATCCAAGATAATATGCTACAAATTTGTTTGGTACAACTTTCTGTTCAACAGCTTCTTTACAAGTAATCACTCTTATCTCATCTTTTATCTGTATACGTAGAGAGGTGTTCTTGACCTCTTCGAATTTATCCATCTCATCTAGTTTTTTTGGATTACAAAAGACCTCTATCTCAGCCTGATAAAATTCTCTTAATCTCAAAAGACTTTGTCTTGGTGCGATCTCATTTCTGAAACTTTTTCCAATTTGTGCAATTCCTAATGGAAGTTTACCTCGCATGGTTTTGAAAAGTCTTGGAAAATCTACAAAAATTGATTGACATGTTTCTGGACGAAGATAAGCTTCTTCATCTTCAGGTCCAATTCCGACTCGAAACATCATGTTGAATTTTCTTGCAGGTTCAAACACTCCCTTACATTTTGTGCAAACAATTTGTTTTTCTTGAATCATCTTATCAAAATCTTCTAGATTAGCACTTTCTGGAATCTCAATGTTTGCAACTTCAGAGATAAGCTTGTCTGCTCTATACGTCAATCCACATTTTTTGCATTTTATTATTGGATCTGCAAAATTTCCTAGATGGCCTGATGCCTCAAATACTGATTTGGACATTATTTGTGAACCATCAATCTCTAACATTCTATCGCGTCTTACTAATTCACGTCTCCATAATTCCAAGAATTTATTTTTTATACTAACCCCAGTTGGACCATATTCCCAGAATCCAGCTTGCGCATCACCATATACCTCACAACTAGGAAAATAGAATGCTCTTTCAAGTGCAAGTTTCATGACGCTCTCGTAATTCATCTTACTTTACCAATTATTCATAGCATAAATGCCTAATTAATTATGCAAGTGATTTTGCCTGCTTGAGATTCCCAAAATCATCTCGTCTATCATCAATTGGCGTTTCTAAGACAATTGGGATTTTATGCTTATTCATAATCTTAATCATCTCTCCAAGACCCTCATTTCCAATCTCTCCAAGACCTATATGATCATGTCTGTCACGATTTGAGTTCAATTCTCCTTTCGAATCATTCAAATGTAAAATTTTTAGGTGCTTAATTCCAACAGTATCATCAAATTCCTTCATTGTCTTTTTTACAGAATTTTTGGTTCTCAAATCGTATCCTGCTACAAATGCATGACATGTGTCAAGGCATATGCCAAATTTTTTTGCAGGTTTACATTTTGAAAATATTTCTGCTAGTTGTTTAAAGTCAGAGCCAACAGAATTTTTTTGACCAGCGGTGTTTTCTAACAGTATAATTACATCAGCCTTTGTCTCTGCAACCTTGTTAAGTGCGTCTGTTAGTCTTTTAATCCCATTCTCTTCACCCGAGCCCTTATGACTTCCCAGATGAGTAACAAGATAAGGCACACCCAACTTATCACACCTTTCAATCTCTTTTATCATAGACTTTATTGACTTTTGATAACCATCATCTTCAGGCGAGGAAAGATTTGGTAAATATGGCATATGTGCACATATTGCCATTCTTTCAATTTTTGATTCTTTCAACTTTTCTATGAATTTTTTTGCTTCAATTAATTCCAAATCCTTAGCAAACCAACTCCGTGGGTTTCTTGTAAAAATTTGAAAAGCACTACATTCACGGTCAATTGCATTGTTAATTGCCATATCTATAGATCCTGAAATTGAGACGTGTAAACCTATTTGCATATTTTACAAAAAAACCATGACAATTTAAATCAGCGATCCAACAGCTATGTAATTTATGTACTGAAATTTTTAAACTAAGTTAGTGAATTACAATCATGATTAATCTAGGAACTGATGAGATTGTTAAATATCCATTTTTAACAGAAGCTGGAAAATATCTCAAAGACAAAGGATTTTCACTAGAGCAATTCGGGACTGATCCTGATCTGAAAAAAATTGTCAGCATGGCATTTGAACGAATAAAGATTTCAACGGAGGGGAAAATATACAATTCCAGCGCTTCACAAAACGATACATCATTACCAATGGAAGTATTTTCATTTCTTATAGCAGTCATTCTGTTAAAACTTACAGGAATCCACACACTAATTAGAAGATTTTCTCTTGCAGAAGCTCGACGTTCAGAAAGATTTCTTGAAAGGGATCTCTCAAACTATAAAGATAAAACAAAAGAGCAGCTGGCACTAAAAATAATGGATGATCTCTTTTCAATAACAATTAAAAAACAAGAAGATGATTTTATTATTCCAGTCTCAAATTATTTGAAACATTCAGTTAATTTTCATGAACGCGAATGGAAATTAATTAATAGGAAAATAGATCACGGTAACGTCTTTTTAACATCGCATGAGACGGCGAGGTTAGTAAGAAAAGAGATTGATCTATACATCTCATCAAAAATACATTCTGCAAATACACCTGAAATGATAGAAGGTTTTCAAGAATATGTTAAAAAATTAAGAGTTCTTGCAAAAAAATTCGAAGTTAAGATTGTTGAATCATCAGAATATCCACCGTGCATAAAACATGCAATAGAAGTTTTAGAAAAAGGTGAGAATCTTTCACACTCTGGTAGATTCATGCTTGCAACATTCTTACTTGCAAAAGGTCAGCAGGTAGAACAAATTGCCCCATTATTCAAAAATGCACCAGATTATAACGAAAAAGTTACACTTTATCAATTAAATCATCTATCTGGAAAGAATAGTACAACACAGTATGCATGCCCATCATGTGAAAAACTAAAGAGTCAAAATCTCTGCTTTGCAATTCCAGAATGTGATGGTATTATCAATCCAATTCAATTTGGAAGAAAGCGAGTGTAGATGAACAATAAAGACATTGAACTTTTAGAGGAATCTTTCAAAAAATTCTATTTTGATCACTTTAACCTCATACACGTTCCACAAAATCCTAATCAAAGGGAATTCGGATTTCACAAATTTAATTCTGGTATGAGTAGGCACATTTCGCTAAAAACAGACAAAGAATTACATCTCTTGTTAATGCAAAAAATACCATCTGATGTTTACTGCTCAAACGCCTGTTATTCATTTCCTAATCTTCCTATGAATGAAAAAGACTGGAAAAATGCAGAATTAATTTTTGATATTGACGCAAAAGATCTGAATGTTAGTGATAGGAATAATCATTCTTGCATTAAATGTGCAGAATGTGATGAAATAGCATCACATCAACAATCATGTCCAAAATGTAATTCAAACAAAGTTTCAAAAATTACTCTTACATGTAATGATTGCATAATAGCGGCAAAAGATCAAGTAAAAAGACTTGGTCAGGTCTTGACTGATGATTTTGCAATTGAACCTAATAACATCCAGATCTTCTTTTCTGGGAATGAAGGTTTTCATATATACGTAAATAATTCAGAGTATCAAGAGGTAGGTGCAAAAGAAAGAGCTGAGATTGTTGACTATGTTATGTTTCGTGGCGTAATACCAGAAACTTTTGGTTTTAAAAAAAATTCCAATAAAATTTCACTTCCAGAATTTGACGAGTCTGGTTGGCGGGGAAGAGTATCTAAAACACTATATGGTTCAAAATCAAAGAGAACAGAAGTCACTAAAAAAATAATTTCCTCTGGACACGTTGCATTTCAAAAACAGTTAGAAACTTTAAAAGATCAGATTGGGATTCGAATTGATCCTAATGTTACAGTTGATATACATAGAATATTCAGACTACCTGGCTCTTTAAACAGCAAAAGTGGTTTAGCAAAAATCCTCGTAAATGACATTGATAAATTTGATCCATATGTTGATGCATGTTTTATCGATTCAGAAGACATTCAAGTTATTGCAAACTGTCCAATTCAGTTTTCGCTTAAGAATAAAAAATTTGGTCCATACAAACAGAAAACAATAACAGTACCGAAATATGCGGCCGTTTATATGATCTGTAAAGGCGTAGCCAACTGCATATGACCTTATTCTAATATCAAATTGTTCTGATAAGGTATTTAATGCTCAAAAACCGTCATAAAATTAGTTTTGTATAGCGCAGAAAAGCAAGATGATAGTGCACCACCACCAGATGCTGGGAAATTAATCAGAATTGGAATTGTTGCAATAATCGGAGTTGTATTTTTTGCACTAGCAGGAAACCAAGCTGTTATTCTGTCAATGAATATCACAGAATTTGCTGATACATTTACCAAACCTCTTATGTTTTCGTTGATTGGAGGATTAGTTTTAGCTGGAATTGCATTAATTCGTGTTAATGTAGCAAAACGGTCATCCATTTTTTGGTTCTTTATTAAAGCAGTAATTAATTTTATGAATAGAAATCCACAAGGAGCAGCTAGCGACACAATTCCAAATTATAATGAACATAAAATTTCTGGAGTTCATTTTGTAATTT
>Ga0310344_10002213_pt1 | contig 14663 bp, 13 predicted proteins | sample HC15DNA20200_MG_FD_203801 | JGI IMG/M metagenome (GOLD analysis project Ga0310344, IMG submission 203801) | Marine microbial communities from station ALOHA, North Pacific Subtropical Gyre - HC15-DNA-20-200_MG | ecosystem: Environmental > Aquatic > Marine > Oceanic | place: Pacific Ocean: North... | reverse complement strand
TCGTGCTCATCGACTTCGACACCCGTCCCCGTAAACGCACAGTTCACCTGAGTGTTATCGGAATAGGAAAATCTTGACGCGAGTGGAACTGGTATCAGACTCAAGTTGAGGACATGAAACGACCCACAGCTTTCAACCAATGTTGAGGCTGTTCTAGATGCACATTATGTCCCGCACCAGGAACGATGAGCAATTGAGATTCTGGTAGTGCAGCAGCCATCTGTTGTCCGATCCCAACGAACTTAGAATCAAGCTCTCCTACTATGATAAGAGTCGGTATTAGGATGTCAGGTAAAACATCCCAAAGAGACGGCAAAGCTCCAGTACCCAAACCCCGAAGTGCAGAGGCCAGCCCATCCTCAGTATTGCGGAGTCTTTTGGCATGCTGTTCTGTCCAAACGTGACTGGGAAGCTGAAGTTGACTCTCGAAAATGGGAAGGGCTTCCCATCGTCTGACGAACTCCTCAACACCTTGAGACTCTATCTCAGATGCCAGTGCTTCATCTTGAATTTGCCGCTCTAGCCTCTCGGCTTCCGTAGCGAGTCCTGGAGAAGCGGATTCTAGTATTAAGCGGTTCACTCTTGCTGGGTAAGCTGCCGCGAATTGGAGCGCGATTCTCCCTCCCATGGAGTAACCAATTAAGCCTGTAGGCCAAACCCCAGCGCGCTCAATCTCACTAAGCGTTTTCTCTAGGGAAAAGTGGCTAAAGTCTAGATCTTCTGATCGGATCCCGTGCCCTGGAAGGTCGTATAGAACAGGTGAACAACCTGACGAGGCCAGTCCATCCAAGATCAACTGTCCCCATGAGTCTATGGACCCGGTAAAGCCATGGAGCAGGACTGGATCACCGTGAATCAGATTACCCCCTTACCACTTGCACAGCTCCTTAACCACGAGAAGCTTGCCGGCATGAGAATCTTAGTTGTCGGCTCCTCCGGGATTATCGGCTCGGCCATAGTGACGGCTCTTTCCGAGAGAAGCCAAGACATCATCGAGGCCACACACAATGGAGAGGGCCTCACCGCTGACTTGTCCGACATGCGGTCGCTTAAAGCCTTGTACGATGAGGTCGGACAACTGGATGCAGTTGTATGTGCTGCAGGCGTGGCACAGTTCGGCCCGCTACAGCAACTTTCTGATGCGGATTTTACCCAGAGCATTGAAAACAAGTTAATGGGCCAAGTGAACCTAGTGCGATGTGGGATTGGGAAGGTAACTAAGGGAGGCTCATTCACCCTCACAAGTGGTGGATTGTCGCAGAAGCCCGCTGCAGGAACGACTGCTGTAAGTATGGTTGGTGCTGCAGTTGAAGCCTTTGTAAAGGGAGCGGCGATCGACCTGAAAGACCATTACAGAATTAATGTGGTAAGCCCGGGCTGGGTTGCCGAAAGTCGCATGCAAATGGGGTTGGACCCGATGCCTGGTATCTGGGGCAAAGACCTAGCCGAATACTACACCGACATTATAGAAGGCTCTCAAACAGGCCAAATCATTCAGGCGGAAACAGCTAAGAGCTAAATATTGTTCTCTAAATGCGCTGATGGTCTGCTCGCCACTTCTTTATCTCTTTCTTGAGCGTCTTGCGGTCAGAAATGTCTTCTGATAGTGCCTTGAACACGAGACCTGGGAGTTCCTCATCAGAGGCGAACCGCAAAGCAATCATTTGCGTCGTGGTTACCTCAGGAATCCTTTGCCTAAGATCTTCAGGCAGAAGCCTCTCCATGCGTAACTGTTCTTCGAGCCGAATAACTCTATCCTGGACACCTAAAGCAAACCAACGGGCGAAGAAAGCAAGAAGAACAACGCCTATGGAAAAAACAAACGACAATAATCCAGCAAGGGAAAAATCAACCACTACCCCATATCCCAAATACACAGTGGGTAATAGGAGCATGGGTGCCATCCAATAATGGTAGGCAGGAACCATCTTGGCATGGTTGTCGAAGTTCTGATCTGATTGGCTCATGGGCTCCTCTATCTTATGCGATCAAGGTCTGTGCCGAGGCGCAGACATGGGGTGTCCAATATACCAAAGTCTTGTAGGATAGAGAGGGTCACACGGAAACGAGACGTGGACGGCGAGTGCACGGCCAAACCAGTTTCTTACTGATTAGGATGTATCGGTCTCCTTGATACCCTGAAACCATTCTCAGAGATTTATGTAAAGAAAGGTTGAGTAAAGCTGATGCTAAAAATCGTACTTCCCATAAAAGGCAATCTGCTCAAAGAATATGACTAAGCCGAAAAATGGAGTCTCCGAAGCTGGCACCGGCACAAGATCGGAGCCAGAGACGAAGAGGATTCCAGTCGATCCAAACAGCCTGCCAACAATCCCGGCTGCGATGGAGTACGACTACACGAACTTTTATTTTGGGGCTGGAACAGATGCATTTGCTCTGTTGGAACCCTTTGATGACTGGTGGGGCCAGGTTAAACCCGCAGGTTACTATCTCTATGAGCTACCGCTGCGTACAGCCCCATCGACTCGAGTAGACGTTGAGGATACTAAGACAGGTGAGATACGACGGGGTCTCGTCAATTTCGCTTCTTATAATTATCTAGGCCTTTCATATAGACCTGAGGTTAAGGAAGCAATAAAAGAGGCTGCTGAGATCTATGGAGGAGGGTCCTCAGGATCACCAATCTTGAGCGGTACGACACACTTACATGACCAGTTCTCCCAGGAAGTAGCGGCATTCAAGGGAAAAGAAGCCGCCCTCATCTTCCCGACTGGCTACAGTGCGAATGTAGGCACCATCGCGGGACTGATGCGTTCAGGTGATTTGATTGTGGCCGACCAATACGCGCACGCTAGCATCGTTGACGGGATGATCCTATCTAAAGCCAAGTCACGTTTCTTCAGGCACAATCGAGCGGACGACCTCGATCGTAAACTAAAAGGCTTCGACGGAAAGAAACTGGTGATCGTCGAAGGGGTGTACTCGATGGATGGAGATGTTACAGCCCTGGCTGATATCGTCGATGTGTGCCGCGCACGTGGTGCTCGGATCATGATCGACGAAGCACACTCGGCATTTGTCTATGGTGCTACTGGGAAGGGTGTAGCAGAGGACGCAGGCTTAGACGATGAAGTAGACATCCATCTCGGTACCTTTTCCAAGAGCCTCGGTGGACAAGGCGGTTATACCACTGGATCTCTGCAACTGATTAACTATTTGAGAGGCTTCTCACGATCACGCTTCTTCTCATGTGCTCTTTCACCAGTCGTAGTGGCTGGCCTTAGAAAGGCCCTGGAGATTGCAAGCAAAGAACCAGAACTACGAGCAAAACTCTGGGAGAACGTTGCATACATGCAGAAATTGCTTGGTGATGCCGAGGTCCCAATTGGTGACTCCACTTCGCAGGTAATTCCTATCATGGTCCGGGACGATGCGCGCGTGCTGGCAATGGGAGAAGAGCTGTTTAGGGAGGGAGTGTACATCAACCCGGTCATCTATCCTGCAGTTGGCAAGCATAAATCACGGTTCAGGATGTCCATCTCAGCAGCACACACGACCGAGGAGCTCGAAGAGGGAGCAGCAGCGATAGTGCGCGTGCTGCAGAGGTACGGGATATGTCCCTAGGAAGCTATAATTTCCACACTGGAGTCAGTGCCTTCTTCGAGATGGCAACGGCTGATGCCCGTGCACTTTTACCCCAACATCTTGAGCCCATAGAAGTACGCCATCAACGCAGCGTGCTTTCTGTCACTGCATTTCTCTTCGACGATAGTGTCGTCGGACCCTACACCGAAATCATGTTCTCAGTGATCGTTCCACCGACTGTAGCTCAATGGGGGCAACACGCAAAAGCAGGATTCTTCCCCTTCCTCGCTGCCATAAGTTCGGAAGAGGCCCGAAGAATTAAATCTGAGCGCTTCCACTTCCCATACCATAAGGAAGACATCAAAGCACAGTTCATCGAAAGGGAAGACCGCGTTAGCGTACGTGTGTTCGGGGGGGGAGATCCAATTGCAGACGTGAGCGTAACCCGAGGTGCATGGGAGACTACGACCCATTTGCTTCAAGGTTACATGATGAACGGATCTGAGCGTCTTCGAACAACACTTCAAATCAGTGGTGAATATACCGTACATGAGAACGAACAAGGTGAGATGACACTTTTCCCACACCCGATGATCGCCAAGTATTTTCCGGGTGAGGTCTCCGTGCATCCGTTCAGGGAACATTGGTTTAAGAACGGAACTGAGGTCTTCCACAAACTGGAAGCCTTCTAGTTAGGACCACTCACTCAAATCGGTTCCTACCGGTACAGTAGATATTCGCCGCAGGTTGCAAAGATCACACCCTGAATGCGAAACGATCATGACTGTAACTGGACATATTTCTCTGAAAGCAACGCTCTCAGTGCTGATCCTTTCTGTAGCTTGTTCAGCACCCGATACCGGCCGGCAAGACCATGCCGCCGAGCTATACCTAAAAATCGTAGCAGCTGAAATCAGCCGACCGACGGATGGGGCCAGCCTCGAGTTCCTGATCAATGCCACTGGCTACGAAGACGTGTTTCTCAGGCAATCAGCTGTGCGTGCCCTGGGGCGTATTGAAGACCCAAGCTTAATCAACAATCTCTCACACCATTTAAAGGACCCAGAACCCACGGTTCGGGCAGAAGCTGTAAACGCTCTAGCACAAGCCGTGCACCGTACTAGCGGAGTACAAGTCCTTGAAATCTTTCTGGCTAATATATCGTCAGAAACAGATGAGGAAGTTTTAGGAGCGTTTGCACGTGCATTGGGGCGACTTAACCTTGTCGATGAAAATCAAAAGTCAGCTTTGCGACTCTTGCTTAACCTTGGAAAGGCAGATCCAGTTGACATTCCGCCGGTCCTCGCTGAAGGACTAGCGCTAGGATTTGAATCCTTAGCAAGAAGATCAGGGGGAGAAGGTCTTAGCCAGCGAGCCAAAGGCCAATTGCAAGGAATGCTCCATTATCGCTCTCCTGATGAACAAACAGCAGCCCGAGTAAGGGCTCTTGCCCTATTAGCTCTCCAGCATACTGAAGACCTGGCTCAACACCATTTGCTGGAAAGCCTCAGGGACTCAAATCCAGATGTCAGAAGAGCTGCTGTGGCATCCCTGACCCTCATGCCACCTATTGTGCGTCCCGAGTTCATAAGACGCGCCATTGGTGATGAATCACTCCAGGTGAACATCGAGGCGATCAACCAACTAGTAACCCAGCCAGATAATACCGTCAGGTGTCTTTGGTTGAATGCAGTTATAGAGCAAACAGATATAAGGCCAATCAAAGCAATGGCTCTTACGGGAATGGGAGAACCATGTCCAGACATTGCAGCTCAGCAACAGACTTTACTAAATGCCATATCGGAGATCAGTGTAAGACATCCTACCAAGTGGCTTTCTCCTGCTAGAGCCATTGTTTCGTTAGCAAGGATTGCACCTGAGCTTGCGGAAGCAGTCCTTCCACAATTCTTAGGGCACGAAAATCCATTTGTCCGAAGTTACGCGGCCACTGCCGCCGGACTCATAGGACAGACCGGTACCTTACGAGCATTGACCCAAGACCCAGCCCCAAATGTACGCACTAACGCAATCCAGCTCCTTGCCGCGCAAGATACAGCCTCAATAGATGAACTATTACTCAGCCAACTTACGGCAGACGACCCACAGCTATTAATGACCGCAGCACGCCTACTCGAAAACTCCTCACTAGGACCTCAGGTCGCTTCCGCTAGTCTGATAGCGTTTGAAAGAGTTTCGGCCATTCAACGTGAGACATCGCGCGATGCCCGTCGGGCTTTACTGCAGCGCGTTGGTGAATTCGGAGATGTCGGAATGATAGACCGGCTTGAACCTTACATTCGGGATTTTGATCCCCAGGTCGCCAGAGACGTCACGAACATATTAGGACAGTGGTCTGGTGAATCAATTCAGCCTGAACCAGAACCTCTTCAAAGAGAGGAGCTGCCAGATCCATCAGAGCTTAATGAACTGAGGCGGTCCGAGGTGATCTTGCATATGGAAACAGGTGGTAAAATTGTCATCCGAGCCCTACCTGATGTTGCACTCACTAACACGCAACGCTTCGTGCAGCTTGCACGTGAAGGCTATTTCGATGGACTCACATTTCACAGATGGGAACCTAACTTTGTGATACAAGGTGGCAGCCCTGGTGCGAATGAATACGCGGGCGATGGTCCCTACACGAGGGATGAAGTCGGCTTAGTCCCTCATTGGCGTGGCACAGTAGGACTATCCACACGTGGTCACGATACCGGTGATGCGCAGATTTTCATCAACCTTATCAATAATGTGCGGCTCAATCACGACTACACAATCTTTGGGCTTGTGGTGGAAGGGATGGAGGATGTAGTCGACTTAGTCGTTGAGGGTGACGTTATCGCAAGAGCTGAAGTACGCATCGGCACTTAATAGACTAAACTGAGCCCACAGATCAGGAAGACGAGTTGCACCAAGATACAAAGCACCTCTATTCTGGCCTTTGCCAGCCGAGGTATTAAGACCTAGAACTAATACAACTATCAACGTGGCCCTGAAAACCCACGGTAACAAGGAAGACTATGCAGCTCTATACGAAAATCCTGGTCGGTCTCATAGGAGGCGCGGTCATCGGAGGAATCGCAAACATCGGGGGAATCGAGTGGTTACAGAGGTCCTTGGGTGGTATGGAATTCCTTGGGACAGCTTTCATCAACCTCATTACGATGATCGTGATCCCACTTGTGGTCGCCAGCCTGCTCGTAGGCACAGCCTCTCTCGGTGACCTAAAGAAACTTGGTCGAATTGGAGGAAAAACCCTCGCATACTACATGACCACTACAGCCATCGCTGTAACAATCGGGCTCGGGCTCGCCAATGTTATAGCACCTGGTGCAGGTGTTTCTGAGGAGACAAGGATCGAGTTAACCGAACGCTACGGTGGAGATGCAGCGAGTCGCATGGATATCGCTGAAAATGCTCCAGGATGGAAGGACACCCTCCTCCGCGTAATCCCGAGAAATCCAGTTCGGGCAGCAGCAGACATGGATCTCCTCCCGCTTATTTTCTTCACGATTTGCTTTGGTGCAGCGCTTACAGTGATCGTGCCGGAACGAAAGGACTCTGTACTTACTTTCTTCCATGGGGTTAATGACGCATCCATGGTCCTAATCAACTGGATCATGGAGCTTGCGCCATATGCTGTTTTTATCTTGATAGGGTCAGTCGTTGCTAACTTCGGCTTCGATCTATTACAAAGCCTGCTGACCTACACTCTTGTCGTGGTCCTAGGCCTAGGCTTGCACGCCTTAGGGACGTACGGCTTGATTGTCAGGTTTTTCGCTGGCCTCAGCCCCCGGAAATTTTATCCAAAGATTGCTGCTGCACCTTTACTTGCTTTCTCGACCTCATCATCTAATGCCACACTTCCGCTGACGATTGAAACGGCAGAAGAGAAGGTCGGCGTTTCGAATGAGGTTGCGAGCTTTGTCTTGCCACTTGGCGCAACGATCAATATGGATGGAACTGCACTTTATCAGGCTGTAGCCGTCCTCTTTATCGCGCAGATATATGGAATTGAGTTAGGACTAGCCGAGCAGATGGTAATCGTGCTAACCGCAACTCTAGCTTCGGTAGGCGCGGCAGGTGTGCCATCGGCTGGAATCATCACACTCATAATCGTGCTGAATTCAGTAGGAATGGGTGAACACGTGCAGGCCGGGATCGCTCTCATTCTAGGAGTCGATAGGATTCTAGATATGATCCGAACCTCAGTTAATGTCACAGGAGACCTCACATGCTCCGCCGTCATTGCACGAAGTGAAGGAGAGTCTCTGCTGCTGCCCGCCACGGCATTGGGTGACTAAATCCCCCTAGATCTAGCATTACACTGCTAATCGAAAGGCCCCAATGGACTGCTATCGTTGGGGCCTTTCGATTAAAATTTCGTCGACACCTATCAATCTTCAAAGCCCGACATCATTTAGGGCAAAATAAGTAGAGAATCAAGAATGAAGATCGGACTAGTCGGCTTTGCGGGGTCAGGAAAAACAACCGTATTCAATGCGATGACAGGACTGGACGTCCCAGTTGGATATGGTGGAGAAGTGCGACTCGGTACAGTTCGCGTACCAGACGAACGAATCGATGACCTCTCAATAATATTCTCCCCGAAAAAGCAGACTTACGCTGAAATCTCGTTTTGTGATGTTCCGGGTGAACACGGATCAGACAAGAAGGGATTGTCACCTCGTGGCCTCCAACAAATCCGCGATCAGGAGGCACTCTGCCTAGTTCTACGGGACTTCGATAATCCGGCACTGGAGGGAGCACCGGAACCACTTTCTGACTTGGAATCTTTCCATACAGAATGTGTCTTCGCAGATCTTGAAATCGTCGAGAAGCGGCTTGATAGAGCCCGAAAGGAACAAGCAGATACACGTGAGATCGCTGCCTTTGAACTCGCACAGGCTAGTCTTGAAGAGGAGCGCCCACTCCGCCTAATCCCGAATGCAGATTTGGACAGATCTCTACTCAAAGGATACGGAATGCTTTCTGATCGCCCTCTACTGGTCGCGGTGAATCGAGATGAAGCACGAGCATCTGAACCTTTAGGTGGCAATCTAGACAATCGAATCAAGAAATTTGGTGCTGCAGGCCTTACGCTCTGTGCAAGCATAGAGTCGGATATAGCTGGGATGGAGGCAGGTGACCAAGAAGAGTTTCTTACTGATCTTGGTCTCAGAGAATCAGCATTATCACGATTCATTAGATCCGCTTATAAACTTCTTGATCTGATTTCGTTCTTCACCGTAGGAGAGGATGAGGTTCGGGCATGGACAATCCGCCGCGGTACGAATGCCCACCGAGCGGCTGGGAAGATTCATTCTGACTTAGAACGTGGGTTTATTCGTGCAGAGGTGACACCCTATGAAGTGTTCAGGAGTTACGGTACAGAAGCGGCAGTGAAGGATGCCGGGAAACTCCAAGTGGAAGGCAAGAATTACCTGGTGTCAGATGGCGACATCATGCATGTGAGATTCAACGTCTAGCGCCCAAGCCTCCACCTGAAGAAAATTCTAAATGTATCAGGACGGAAATTACTCTTAGCTCTTTCGATCCCGGGCGGACCTAATAAGATATGGGATAGCACATGCTAACTCAGGAGGGGAAATGGATCGTCGAGGTTTCGTAACCACCGGGATGGCTGCAGGTATCGCTGGGGCCAGCGGTGGGGGCACTACCCTTGCAGAAATGCTCAATCGCACGACAGGAAAGACCCTCGCCGACGGAACGGTCAAACTCAGCTCAAATGAGAACCCTCTGGGACTATCACCAGCTGCACGCGAAGCCGTCATTGAATCTCTTGTCGATGCCAACCGATACCCTAATGGTTATCGAGGGCCACTCCTGCAAGAACTGGCTCGTTACTTGGACGTAAAAGTTGAGAATCTGACTCTCGGCTTTGGCTCGACTGAGATACTTCAGATTGCAGTCCAGACATTCCAGGGACCGAACACACCCTTGATCATAGCGCAACCTACGTTTGAGGATATCTCAGACTATCAGGATACCATGCCATTCGAGGTTGAGGCGATCCCGCTTACCGAGAACCTGCAGCATGATATCGGCCGCATGCGTGAGGCTTCGAAGCGCCGACCATCCGTCGTATACTTCTGTAACCCAAACAACCCTACGGGAACCATCACTTCGTCTCGTGATATCGATGCATGGATTGCTGAAGCCCCTGAGACGACGACGTTCCTTATGGACGAAGCATATCTTGAATATGCTTCGGACAAATCTTTTTGGCCGGCCATGAAATGGGTCGAAGAGAAACCAAACGTCATCGTCATCCGAACATTCTCCAAGATCTTTGCAATGGCTGGACTTCGCTTGGGTTACGCAGTATCCCATCCGACAACTGCCAGACGACTAAATGAACACGTCGTGCAAAATAGCCCGAGCGTTGTTGCAGGCGCTGCAGGTATAGCCTCCCTTAAGGACAAGGGCTTAGTTAAACGCGCAGTCACGATGAACGCAGAGTCAAAAAAGATCGTACACCAAACCCTGGATGGGCTCGGGCTCGACTACCTTCCAACGAATACCAACTTCATCATGCACCGAATCAAAGGTGACCTCGGCGAGTACAGAAACCGAATGGCAGATGAAGGACTATTGGTCGGCCGTGACTTCCCTCCGATGCTTGACTACAATCGTCTCTCATTTGGCCTTCCAAATGAGATGGACCGTTGGGCTGAAACCATCAAAGGCTTCCGCAAGAAGGGCTGGATCTAGCTCCTCGGATAGAAGCGCCAAGAGAGACGGTCGCTGCCGCTTGCAAAAGCAAAACAGAGCGACCGTCTCTCTTATTGGTATGTAATCAGGCCGGATGCGAAATTTTTTTCCATAGTTCTTCTTGGTCGAGAGATAATTCCTCCATCGCTTGGAAGGCGATTAAGTCTAGCCTTTCCGCAATTGCGCTGCCTATTAGCCGCTCCAAAAAGCGGACAGGATAGTCCAGGTCCCACTCTAAGAAAGGCTCTGGCCCGTAATCAAGATTTTGCAGAATACGGATAACGAGGTAAGAGTCATCCAAAAGTCCGGGCAACCCTTGAGTCATCTCCGGCATCAGATCAAAGGGCTGTAGATAATAACGCTCAGCACAATCAAGTAGGGGATTTACCGCAGAAGACAAGCCGCGATCTCTCGCTTCTTGCCGAGCACCTGCTAGAAATACCGGCACTGATTCAATAACCTCGAGTGCAACTTCAACGGCCTCACATCTCTCTTGCTTGTTCGCTTCCGGCAACATCTTGGCCACGTGTATACCTAGTGTTTCCATACCGTTTCGCGCCTTTGCGCTCTCAATTACCGCAAGAATATCTGGCATAGACTCCCCGTACGTCATCTAGAGATCTACCCGACGCAACCTGAGACTATTTCCAACTACAGTTATTGAACTGAGTGCCATGGCTAGAGCGGCAAGGATTGGATGTAGGGATCTTAAGAAGACAGGTAAGAAAGTTACTGAATAGAGGGCACCAGCTGCTACTGGAATTAACACCACATTATAGAAGAAAGCCCAAAATAGATTTTGCTTGATTGTGCGCATGGTTGACCGACTCAATGCAAGCGCAGTGACCACAGATCTCGGATCTCCTCCCATCAGCGTTACATCTGCAGCTTCAATCGCCACGTCCGTACCAGTACCAATCGCAATCCCAACATCAGCCTGAGCCAAGGCGGGTGCGTCGTTGATCCCATCACCAACCATCGCCACAACTTGATCACACTGGAGCTCCCTGACGATATCTCGCTTCTGGTGAGGAAGTACTTCTGCCCTGACTTCTTCGATACCAATACTTGAGGCGATCTTTTCTGCAGTCGCACTTTGATCACCGGTTAGCATAACTACATCCAACCCTCGGCTCCTAAGATCACGGATGGCTTTTTTAGACCCTTCCTTGAGGGTATCAGCAGCCCCCAGCACTCCTTTTACTTTACCGTTGATCGCAACCCATAGAGGGGTAGCAGCCCCAGCTATGATACCGTTCTTAGTCGATTCCAAACCTGTGAGGTCAACATCTGATTCTGTCATAAGCAGTTGGTTTCCAACTAAGACCTCTGCTTCTTCGATCACCGCCCTGACACCTTGGCCTGGAACTGCTATAAAAGAGTCAGGATTGGCCAGGTCTAAAGATCTTCTCCGTGCCTCTCGGAGAACAGCTTCGCCCAAGGGATGTTCACTCATCAATTCCGCGGATCCTGCAAAACGCAGGAGTTCTGCTTCATTACTGTCCAAGGCTATCACAGTTCGGATCTCTGGCTTGCCGCGCGTTAGCGTCCCTGTTTTGTCAAATACAACTGTTCCAAGCTGCCTGGCATGCTGGAGTGCTTCTGAACTACGAAAAAGTATTCCAAGACGGGCCCCCAGACCTGTTCCAACCATCACAGCTGTCGGGGTAGCCAACCCAAGGGCACAGGGACAAGCAATCACAAGAACGGCTACAAAACGCACAAGGGCCACAGAAAACTCAACACCAATCAGACCCCACCAAACGATAAAGGTCAGTAGGGCAATCATGATTACGATAGGCACAAAAATTCCGGCCACCCGGTCTGCTAACCGTTGTATCGGAGCCTTGCTACCTTGAACTTCCTGCACGAGCCGAATAACCTGAGCAAGGGCGGTATCTGCTCCAACCTTCGTAGCTCTGAACCTAAAGGCACCCGATCTGTTGATTGTCGCACCGACCACGACATCTCCAGGCCCCTTCTCAATCGGCATACTCTCCCCTGTCAGCATGCTTTCATCAATAGAAGACAGCCCTTCGACTACCTCACCGTCTACTGGTACGCGTTCGCCCGGACGTACAAGTAGTAAGTCGCCAACAGCAACATCTGTGATAGGTATGTCATATTCACTGCCCTCCCGGACTACTCGAGCTGTATCTGGCTGAAGTCCTACAAGCTCTCTTATCGCCTTACCCGTCTCTCCCTTTGCCCTAAGTTCCAGAAGCTTTCCGAGCTTAATTAAAGTGATGATAAGAGCAGCCGTTTCGAAATAAACATGCTCACCTACTAGAGTGCTCCCACCTGAAAGCATGGCCACTACTAGCAGCGAATACAGATAGGCGACTGTCGATCCTAGTGCGACAAGCACATCCATGTTGGCTGATCCAGCACGGAGGGACTTCCACCCCCCCACATAATAATCCCAACCAACGTATATCTGGACTGGGCTTGCGAGTGCAAACATCAGCCAGTTCACCCACGGTGCGTAAGCCCATGGACCAAGAAATCCAAAGTCCCGAGCCATACTGATTAGGAAGAGTGGGCCTGCGAATGCCGCCCCCGTCCAGAATTTTCTGGCCTGGTCTCGAAGTTCGCGCTCCCGGGCAGCGACTTCAACATCACCAAGCTCATCCGGATGTGCTTGCAGTACCCCATACCCCACCCTCTCAACCGCAGTGCTCAAGAACTCTAGGTTCAAGCTATCTTCTAACACTTCGACTATGGCACGCTCTGTTGCGTAATTCACAGATGCACTAGTAACCCCTGCTGTTCCAAGTAACGCTCTCTCAACAGTGGCCGCGCAATTCACGCATGTCATCCCAGTAATAGGGATCGTGAGTTGCCTGATACTCGAAGAGCCTGATGTCATGAAAATCTCATGCCTCGACGCTTTACTAAATTCGACTCTACAGTATTGGTGGATAGTTAATCTGGGTCATAACATCCGCTATCTGTCCCCAACTTGTCTTCTCGCTATTCCACGAAATTGTAACGTCCCGTGTTTCGTGCGTGGCTTCAACCGCAAGCACTCCTTCAACCGCAAGAACCTCTCTCTTGATCGTTGCAACACAATGCCCGCAGCTGATGCTAGGTACCTGAACTGTTCTGTCTTTAGTCACTATTTTTTCCTCAAGCTTTGCTGCTCGCTTCGAATACTTGGATCAGCTCTCCGAGCATCCGCTCTTTTTGCGAACTGCCAGTCTCCTGAATCGCTTTTGTAACACAGTGATGTAAATGCTCATTAAGCATTCGACTACTCACCTTCTTGAGAGCTCTCTGAATCGCCAGAATTTGATTTACCACGTCAATACAGTACGCCTCACCCTCAACCATGCGTCCAACCCCTCGAACATGACCCTCTATGCTCTTTAGCCTGCGTAAGATGTCCTCTTTCGGTTCATCCGTCATCCTGGGCCACCTTATCCGATAAGTACAATCTTGCAGAACAGTATATCCCTACCCCAGGGGGAGGGGAATACCTCGCTACCCTAGACACTACGGAGACTCTGTAGCCAGTCAATCACTCCTTGTGGCTTTATTGATGACTAAACACCTTTTATTTATGTCATTCATCTCCTACATAAAGGCCCTCCTTCCCCTCGGAAGAGGAATTGCGGGTGGGCTTCCGCAAGCTGTTGAAGACAAGAATCCGATCGAACTTTTTCAGGTCTGGTTCGAGGCTGCTCAAAAGTCTGGGCTCTTACTCCCAGAGGCTATGTCGCTTGCCACTGCAACCCCGGACGGGGTGCCTTCCGTGCGAATGGTACTATTAAAAGATGCAGATCATCGCGGCTTCACATTCTATACGAATTATGGGAGCCGTAAGGCCTCTGAAATAGACGAGAACCCAGTGGCAGCACTCTGTTTTCACTGGCCAATCCTGCAATGTCAGATCCGTATATCAGGTAGAGTTAGTAGAGTCACACAAGCAGAGAGCAGCGACTATTTTCAAACGAGATCTAGGCCAAGCCGGATAGGAGCTTGGGCTTCAAAGCAAAGCAAAACTCTGTCTGAGCGGGTAGAGCTTGAAGCTCGGGTCCATGATTATCGTAAAAAGTTTGCCGATGACGACATTCCGCTGCCTCCGTTTTGGGGAGGATACCGGCTCAATCCAGAGCAAATTGAGTTCTGGCAGGGACGTACAGACCGGCTCCATGACCGTGTTCTCTTCAAGAAATGGCCAGACGGATGGCAAGGTGAAAGGCTTTACCCGTAGTGGCACGGGGATATTTCACGAGGGATGCTGTCTCTTTTATGGCAGAGCTAGCCGAACACAACAACCGGGAGTGGTTCTCAGCAAATAAGACGAGGTATGAAAACCTCGTGAGGACTCCCGCCCTTCGCTTCATCGAAAGCTTTTCATCTGAACTCAAAAACATTAGCCC
>Ga0310344_10002212_pt1 | contig 14663 bp, 10 predicted proteins | sample HC15DNA20200_MG_FD_203801 | JGI IMG/M metagenome (GOLD analysis project Ga0310344, IMG submission 203801) | Marine microbial communities from station ALOHA, North Pacific Subtropical Gyre - HC15-DNA-20-200_MG | ecosystem: Environmental > Aquatic > Marine > Oceanic | place: Pacific Ocean: North... | reverse complement strand
AACGCTCACAAATTCCGCTCGCCCGCGGTGGTCCCACCGAGACCCTGTTGAGGGAGGAAATCCATTCAAACTACACAGTCAATCACACGCAACATGGTCTCGCGCAACTGACATCGCCAAAGATCGATTACGCCACCACGATGACCAGCTGAATAAACGACTGACACATACTGACGACATCCAGGAATACCAGAGTGAGTTAGTGTCTCTAGCAACTATCAGATTTGACATATGGGCAGAGCGCGGACTTGCAGTAATCGACAGTCAACCTCTGTACAACAAATACATAGCCTGGCTTCACACGTACGCGACCAACTGGCTTGCATACGTGGACGAGACCTGCCCACGTATTTCCGTTAAAAAGATATTAGAGACACGACTCGCAATCCGCACAAAGCACTGGACGACTGTCGCTCAGTCACAACTTCGCCATTCGCCTAGTTAAGACCGCGCCGAACGAGAAGCGGTTCGATGTTCGGCTCCGCACCTCGGAATGTTCGAAAGAGCTCCATTGCGTCAACACTGCCTCCCTTCGACAATAACGTGCCACGGAAATGGTCGCCGTTCTCACGTCGCAGCCCGCCATTCTCCTTGAACCACTCGACGGAATCAGCATCCAAGACTTCTGCCCAAATATAGGAGTAGTAACCCGCTGAATACCCACTGCCCCAGATATGTGAAAAGTAAGTACTCCGATACCGCGGCGGGATAACCGCTACCCCAACCCCTGCATCTTGCAACGCACGAGCCTCAAACGTAGTGACATCCTGCGGAGCCGGCACCTGGTCGACAGTCAATTGATGCCAGGCTTGGTCCAATAGTGACGCGGCAAGATATTCTGTGGTCGCAAAGCCCTGGTTAAACGCAGCCGTTTCTAACACTTTATCAAGCAACTCCTGCGGCATCGCCTCACCAGTTTCATAATGAATCGCATAATTCGTCAGCACTTCTGGCCACGTAGCCCACATCTCGTTCACTTGAGAGGGATATTCCACAAAATCTCTCGGAACAGCTGTACCAGCAAAATATGGATACTCCACATCGGAAAAGAACCCGTGCAATGCGTGACCAAACTCATGAAACAACGTCTCAACTTCACCAAATGTTAGTAACGTTGGCTCACCATCAACTGGCTTCGTAATATTAAGGTGGTTAGCAATTACTGGAGTCGTGCCAAGTAATTTCGACTGGGTGACATACGCACTCATCCATGCCCCACCTCGTTTCGATGGCCTCGCATAAAAATCACCGAGAAACAAACCTAACGGTGTCCCATCCTGGTCAAAGACCTCCCATACCCGAACATCCGGGTGATAGCCCAGCAAATCTGGCCGTGACTCAAAGGTAATGCCATACAGTTGGTTGGCTGCGTAGAACACGCCGTTCTCAATCACAGCATCGATTTCAAAATACGGACGCAGTTCGGCTGCATCAAAATCGTAGCGGTCAGCGCGTACCATTTCCGTGTAGTACGACCAATCCCATGAGGCGAGTTCTACATCACCCGCAGAGGTCGAGGCCATCGCCTGCAAATCATTCGCTTCCCGATCGGCATTAGCAACGGCTCTAGGAACAAGACTCGCCAACCGATCATTCACCGCCGTGACTGTTTGAGCAGTCTGCTCATCAAGAATGTACGCAGCATGATTTGGATATCCGAGCAGCACGGCCCGTTCTGCCCGTAACTCCGCGAGTCGCGTAATCACCTGACGGTTGTCATAGTCCCCGTCTTCGCTTCCACGCGCCAAAGACGCGCGCATAATGCGTTCTCGAAGCGCACGATCGTTGAGAGAACTAAGCGCTGGTTGACCACTCGTATTTAAAAGAGCGATCACGTATTTCCCGTCCAGACCCCGTGAATTCGCTGCCGCGGCTGCCGCGGCCACCTCTCCTTCAGACAACCCAGACAACTGTTCCCGGTCATCAACAACAATCGCGGCGGCATTCACACCATCAAGAACATTTTGCGTGAACGAGGTCTGGAGCGCAGCCATCTCGCCGTTGATTTCTTGCATCCGTTCTTGCTCAGCCTCAGAGAGCAGTGCTCCCGCACGCACAAAATCAACATAGTGCCGCTCCACCAAACGCAGAGACTCAGCGTCCAATCCCAAAGTGTCTCGCGCTTCATACAGCGAACGAACACGTTCAAACAGTCGCCCATTCAACAAAATCTGGTCCGTATGCGCAGCTAATCTGGGAGCCACCTCTGCTTGAATTTGATCCAATGCCTCATTTGTATCTGCACTACTCAGATTAAAAAACGTTGCGGCAACACGATTCAAAAGCACACCAGACCGTTCAAGCGCGACCAACGTATTGTCAAACGTGACGGGATCGCTCTGCCCGACGATCATTGCGACTTCCTCTAATTGCTCGGCCATGCCACGCTCAAACGCCGGGAGGAAATGCGATTCCTCAATGCGATCAAATGGCGGCAACTGGTAGGGCTGCGTACTTTCAGTATAAAAAGGATTGTCGTCGCTCACCGCTCCTACTCCCTCCGAATCATTACCCCGGTCACCTGAACACCCCATGCCAAGTAGACATAAAACGGCCATGGTCAATTTCGTCATAACACGCATACAACACCTCAGAATTATCACTTCGGCCTTTGTTGTTCACTATCGACGATACCAAATCTTCGCGCGACTCGCGTTGAACGGGCCGCACATCATAGGATGGACCTTACCATGAGACAAGAGACTACTTCGCTCGTCACGTTACGTGCTGGAACGATGCAATTGTCGGTCGCCCCCGAAGTGGGCGGTTCCATCACACGGTTCACCTCTGAACACCAGGGTCATGTGTTTCACTGGATGCGACCGGCTTCGCTGGACGCGCTCACGGCGCGATCAGCCGGCAGCACATCAAGTTTTCCGATGGTACCTTTTTCAAATCGTATTCGAAACGGGCAATTTCGATTTCGCGATCACACCATCCAATTAGAGCAGAACTTTAGGCCGGAACCCCATGCCATTCATGGGCACGCTTGGAGACATCCGTGGCAGATAGTCGACTCATCCGCCACATCCTTAACGATCGAGTACCAGCACACGGCCGATAGTTGGCCCTGGAGTTACCGCGCGCAACAACTATTCAGTTTAAGTCCAGAACAACTCACCGTGCGGTTTAGTGTGACCAATGAATCAAACACTGACATGCCTGTTGGGTTTGGGCTACATCCCTATTTCGTTCGAACAGCTGATGTCACAATTCGCGCCAACGTGGGATCCATGTGGCGTGCCGACCGCGATGCTATGCCCGAGGCCCTAATTGCAGCACCCACACAACTGTTGCTCGGTGGAACCGGCCTCAAGCCAGACGCATCACCACTCGACAACAACTTCGTCAACTTTGGTGGTCGCGTACTCATTGATTGGCCGGAACAACAGGCGCAACTTGAGATTAACGCAGACCCCGTCTATCAGTGCCTCGTGGTCTACACACCACCGGAACAATCCTTCTTCTGTGTCGAACCGGCAACCAATTACATTGATGGATTTAATTTGGCGGCTGAAGGACGAACCGACACCGGAATCCTTGTTGTTGGCCCCAGCGATACTGTGGTCGGCGACGTCACGTTCACACCCCGGTCTACGTAGACCCCAGAAGCCTAGATGCTAGACAGCACCGCTTTTCTTTGCGGCATCGACCTCATCAGCACTCATGCCCAACACCTGGCTGAGGATCTCGTCGGTATGTTCCCCCAACAGCGGAGAACGTTGGACGTCTGCTGGCGAATCAGAAAGCTTGATTGGATTTCCAACAGTTAAATACTTGCCACGTTCTGGATGGTCAACTTCAACGACCGTGCCAGTCTCCCGTAGCGATTGATCGGTTGACAATTCCTCCATCGAAAGCACTGGTCCACATGGCACATTTAGCGGGTTCAACGTTTCCATAACTTCAGACTTACTTTTGGTAGACGTCCATTTTTCGATTTCATTGAACATCTGATCAAGTTTTGGCAAACGCGCTTCAGGAGTATTCCATTCTGAATCGCTCAACCAATCGTCTCGCCCAATCGCCCGAGCGAGTCCCTCAAAAGCGGCAGCTTGCGTAATAATGTAGATGTAAGCGTTCGGGTCGTCCTCCCAGCCTTTGCACTTTACGATCCAGCCTGGTTGTCCACCACCAGAAGCATTACCAGACCGCGGTGTCGCCGTGCCAAACACGCCGTTGGGGTACTGAGGGTACTCTTTCAGTGGACCATGCGTAAGTCTCTGTTGATCGCGAAGTTTCACACGGCACAAATTCAGCACACCATCCTGCATCGCGCACACAACACGCTGACCGCGACCAGTAGTTTCACGCTGAAACAACGCAGTCACGATACCAAGCGCAAGATGCAACCCTGTTCCTGAGTCGCCAATTTGCGCACCGGTAACAACAGGCGGACCATCATCAAACCCGGTCGTGCTAGCTGCCCCACCAGTACACTGAGCAACATTCTCGTACACTTTGCAATCCTCATAGGCACCCGGCCCAAATCCTTTAACACTGGCGTAGATAATCCTCGGATTGATTTCCTGAATCCGCTCCCATGAAAACCCCATACGATCGAGTGCCCCTGGAGCAAAATTCTCTGTCAATACGTCGCAGGACTCTATTAACCGGGTAAAGATTTCTTTACCCTGATTTGATTTTGTATTGAGAGTGATGCTCCGTTTGTTTCCGTTGAGCATCGTGAAATACAGGCTGTCGGCATCAGGAACGTCCCGAAGCTGACCACGCGTGGCATCCCCAGACCCTGGCCGTTCAACTTTAATCACATCCGCACCAAACCACGCTAGTAACTGCGTACAGGTCGGGCCTGATTGAACGTGAGTCATATCCAGTACACGTACACCGTCCAACGCTTTCATCACTCTCTCCGCTTACCTTTGATATAGACCTGCTCATCTTGAATTGTCTTATTCAGCAGACTCACACACGCATACAAGGCCCGTAACGTCGGAACATCGACCTCCGTTATCTCTGCCAACTCAACGACCACGCCAAGCATGCCATCGATCTCAAGAGGTTTCCCAACCTCAACGTCTTGCAACATCGACGTCTTGTGCTTTCCGACACTTTCGGCCCCGGCTATCCGACGTTCCATTGGAACACGGAACCCAGCACCCAATCGCTCTCCGATAGTTTGAGCTTCTGTCATCATGGCCTCAGCCAACGCACGCGTGAGAGGAAACTGACAAATATCTACCAGGGTCGCATGCGTTAAAGCACTGATAGGGTTAAACGTCAAGTTGCCCCACAGCTTTAACCAGATTTCAGACCGAATATCGGTTAACACCCTCGCTTTGAACCCAGCCTCTGTAAATAACGTGGACACCTGATTCACACGGTCCGACTCACTACCATCCAGCTCACCGACAGGAAACCGGTTGCCCTCAACATGTTGAATCACACCCGGCTCCGCAATCGTGGCGGCTGGATACGCAATGCAGCCAACAAGTCGGTCCGGATCGATCTTGTTAAAGAGCACACCGGTCGGATCAACCGTCTTTACAACCCGACCCGCGTAGGGACTATCAAGCTTTTGAAAATACCACCAAGGAATCCCATTTTGCAGGGTGACCAAAACCGTCTTAGGCTCTAAAAGAACTGACAGGTCCTCTACCACCGCTTCAATCTGATGTGCCTTTAACGCCAGGAGCACCACGTCCTGCGGACCAAGGTCACGAATATTGTCCGTGGCGGTCAAATTCGTTACCACAAGTTCTTGATCCGCCTCAATCAATTTCAGACCGTGGGCGCGGATGGCAGCAAGATGTGGACCTCGGGCAATCACTGATACGTCATGCCCAGCCTGAGCAATGCGAACAGCCATATAGCCACCGATTGCTCCAGCCCCAACGACACAAACCTTCATTTAGAAATCCCTTATAGGAGGTGCAATGTGACTACCTAGTCAACAATCGATTAGATAGCCTGATTGGCATAGAAACACAAAACCGTTATTGCCTTGAACAGAAACAACACCACACGCCGCGACAGAAACAACGATGGCTATTTGCTGCCGGTCAGCGCTTCACGCTCTTCGGCGCGGTGGCCAGCGAGAATCCCATCCATTCCGATGTTTCCCTCATGACACGCGTACTCATAGACCGCGTCTGTCGTACCCATCAATGGAATCATGACCGTCCATGGCTTTGTATAGGTCGTAGGATCATCAATTGTTACTTCATAGTTGAGCGTTTGCGGACCAACACGCGTGAACCGCTCAGTCACGGTCATATTTTCAGACGTATTACCGCGAAACGTCGCGTCTGAAGCGTAATTTGTCGTTGTTACGACAAGGGTGTCACCATCCCAATAGCCGCGTGAATCGCCATGCCATAACCGGACGTCATCGTTCAGCGTGGGCGTCCCATCAAGCGGAATGATTCGCGCATCGTGGTTCATCTCCATATACACCACAACATGGTCTTTACTTTGAAATAGCTGGTAATAACTGTTGTACCCAGCCCCAAGTCTCGGGTGCCCATACGTAACACACCGCTCACTGAGTGGTCGATCCGTGTAGGTATCGGCCGGGTGCAGACGGCGATGGTCACGAATCATCTTGGCACGCGCCTGCCCTGATGACGTCATGGCCGGAATACGCCCGTCCGGCGGGTCAACAACCAGCGATGTTCGGTTATTGAAATCTCGATCAGCAATCCAAAATTGATTGTAGTTTCCCGTTGTGGGGTCGTACGATCCGGCCTTCGTTCGTTCAATGGCCGCTAAAACCAGCTGGTCGCCAAACAACGCATCACCGTCGTCAACCGCTTCGGTTGCAGCTACCTGCAAGGCAGCAAGTTCTTCTTCTGTCAGCGTGTCCTTGCCAGCCCATTCCTCCGGTCGTTCAAGTGGAGTGGCATTATTGTTCGCCCAGACCCCTTGCAAATCTGGATGACCGTCAGCCGTACGAGGCAACGTCCAGTTATTATCCTGGGCGGCCATGTCGACCGGAATCACTAACAGTGTCAGCGCGATAACGCCGAACAACGTGACAAATCGTGACCTCATCTGAGATTCTCCTAACTGCGACGAAAACGCGTTGCGCCAGAATGAACATGTAAATTGTAGCGGCCCAAGGCCCTGTGAAGCTACTCTAGTGCGCAAACAACGGACGATGTGACTCGCTCACTGCCTTAATCCCAGCGCGGTGCTCCTCAAGCAGATAACCCGTAAGGATCAGTGTGTCTGCCGCACGCATCGTCTTTTCAAGATAGTCATTAAAATCAGCGTATCGCTCTTCTATTGAACGCCTGGGATCTCCACTGGCAACACGGTCACGCTCTGTTTTCGGAAACTCGAGATATCCACCAGCAAGCCCAAGCAACGCCTCGGGAACACCGATACCAGGATTTCTCAGGTTCCAACCTGTATAGGTGGCAATCGGGACCGATACGGCCGGCATACGCAGTACACCGCGTTCATTATTATCAGCATCAAGAACAGGCACTCGAACTCCGTATCGATCCTCAGTCCGTTTGGGTGGATGGTGGTCGATTCGGCGAGTCTCGGCAAAATCAGAACCGTAGTCGACAGGTTCAGGCTGCTGGATCGTCGTCGGGTAATTCACGCCTGGCAACGCTGTCCACCCTGTTTCCTGAGCCAACCATGGAACCAGTGTCCCCGCACCAATCGTCGGATAAACGCTTCGAGGGGGCGGCGTGCCATCCGTAATCCATTTATCCATTGATACGAACAGGGTTTCAAGAAATGGCTGATACACGTTCGGATTCGGAGGCAGTTGTCCTCGTTCGGACGGACGACTGGATGGTCCATGCTGTGATCCGCCAAAGACATAGACACGCACGTCATCAGGCATTGCAGTATCCCGCGTTCCGGTTGGGTCGGTAAGGACAAGTGACGCGGACCGGTGCCAATACTCTGACGTCGTATCAAGATGCATCACCTTGGGCGCCGTACCATCCGCACGACTACGTCGAAGGAGACTATCCGTTTGATTCGTAAATGGGTCTGTTTCTTCTCCATAGGTAAAAGGAAACACGTCTACCGGATACAAATGCCCGGTGTGCTCATTCGCCGTGCGGGTAGGAGACGCAAAACGATGATTGAAAAAGCCCTGCCCTCCACCAGAAATAACAGGCATAACTCCCTCAAACACCTGTCGCCCCTGCTCATCCGTATTAAAACCCTCATACAGAAACATTCGCAGCGCCCGACCGCTTTGCGAACGTCCTTCGCCGATAACGCGACTCGCCAAAGGCTGACCACTACTATCGCGCAGTGGATTTAAGGCGGAACCGTCGTGTTTGAGAAAAGACACGAAATCGCGAATGGCTGCAAATCCAGCGCCCTGCACAACGGAACCCCGCGCCTCATAAATCAAGTCATACAAAAGACCCGGTTCAAAACCGCCCGGCATTTCGATCACTGCCTCAATAAGTCCACTACCCTCTTCCTGCGGCCCTTTGGCCATTAACAATTCCCAGTGGTCACGCGGAATCAACTCGGCCGTATCGCGCTCGCGACGACGTTTCATTAACTCTGCCTTCGGCAAGGAATCGATCACGGGTTCGTACGCAAGGGCCCCTCGGCTCGCGAGCGGCAATCGATTTGTTGGTGCATCCGTTGTTAATTCAGAGCGGACCATCCCAACCATCGGCACACCGTCTTCTCCAAGTGCCACTGGTGCTTCAATGCGGAGCAATCGATCGTCAAGAGGCACTTCCGCAATCCAGCCACTCGACACGGTCACATACCCATGCCGCAAAAAAAATGGCTGCATCCCCCACAGACGCCTCCCTCGATTGTTAATGTCATACAGCACCGTGCGTTTAGCGAGACTCTTATCTACGGGTGCAATGATCTCAAAGTCCGCATAGAACTCAACAAGGCCCTCGCCATTCGTCGCCGCACGCGAGAGATCAACAATCGATTTATTCGCTTTATGATTTGGGTCGAGAGCGTACACAACACGCCCGCGGATACGCTCATAGGGCCCGACCTTATCCGGCACATCTGCCGCAAACGGCGTGCGTGAGTCAACAATGACCTGAAGAACCTCAGCCCGTACGGGTACACTCACAAAAAAAATGACGAGTAGTAACAACCACAAAGAACGATATGTCATCAGTAATATTTCCCTAAGTTTGTTAAATCCACTAACGCTCGAGAGGATTGGAACGAAGCTGAAAGTGAACGACTTTACTCGGCGTTCCCTTTCCGGTTTCAGTATGAAACGGGGCGCGGGTACCATAGGTCGCCCAGAGGCCTTTCCCCTTCCATCCTGAGCTCGGATCATCGATACGACCATCCATCCATTTTGTGTAAAAGCCAAGTGGGTACGGCACACGAAGAATCACCCACTCACCGTCCTTGAGCGCTAATAGGGCTTCGGAGGCATTGCCGGTGTTAATAGGTACATTTTCTCCAAGACCTAATGTATTAAATTGGTCAACCCACGTGTAATAACTCCCCTCGGCACTGCCTGAGTCAGTGATCCCCTTAAACTGGGGAAGGGGTTCCTCATAGAGAGTCCAGCCCTCGGGACAGTGACGGCCGGTCGCCTCAGGACCATTCAATGGTCCAGCGCATTTACTGCGATCAAAACTGGCCATGTGCCCACTCGCGAGTGGAGTCCAGACGACGCCATTCCGATCGATATCCATGCCGCGAGGCGAATAACCCTGAACTGCCGCGCGGGGCTCATCCCAGGGCACCTCAAAGACTTCAGTCAATGCTGTCGTCGACGGGTCACTCCCTGGGTCAAGACGCAAAATCGAACCTGGGAACCCAAGGGATGAGCCCCAGACTGTTCCGTCCACCGGGTTGACCGCAACTCCATAAAACCCACTAGTCACACGGTGGTCTCTTGCAGGATCAATCGCTTCATCAGGCTCGGTATAGTCGTCCCGACGACCATTGCCATTCGTATCAAGAACGAGCGATGTCCAGCCCTGCGAACGCTCCTCATCACCCGTTTCAAGAAACATGTTGGTGTCAAGCCACCCAATAACTTGTCCGCCTCCACTCGTCCAAAGTGTGTTGTTGTTATCTTCAGCAAACACTAAGTGATGGGTACTGAAACAAGTACCGATGAGCGTCATGTCCTCGCTCGCTGGGTCCCACACCGCTAGGTGACGGCCAGAGCGAGCAACCGGAAATGCACGGGCTGATGGATGAGTCGAACCTTCTTGACACATCGCTGGATTCTCTGGACCGCGCACACGCGATGTCAGCCAGACACGTCCGTCTTGGTCAAGCATGGGATTGTGGACGTTGGTTTGACTATTCCAGATCGCTTCATCACCCCAATACGGGGATGCGGCCAATGGCGGACCAGCAGCAAGAGGCGTGTCAGGATCACGTACCGGAACAGGAACCTGCCGAGTTTCATGCCGGACAGGGTCAAGCACTGGAACATAATCTGCACTGGCTTCAAGCGCACCGTAAATGGGGCCATTCGCATTAACCGTGGGATCACGCTTATCCGTGGCTATTTCATCATGGAGATATGCTTTCGGATCGGCCCAATCCCACTGTGTGATCACGACGTTTCGCTCGATCCCTTGCGGACGCCTCGGCACTTCAGGAAGCTCTCCAGCCACAATGCGGTCTGTCCAGTCTGCAAACATTTCGAGTGCGGCGCGACGCCCCATACGGTCAAGGCCATTCGACATGGAGCCACCCGCTTGTCCCGATTGGATCCGTCGGTCCCATGCAGCAACCATCGAATCAAATTCGCCGAGCTCAACCGGAACCTCACGCGTCGCTTTATTACCCAGCGCGTGACAGGCTGTACACCCTCCTGATTTCACAGTCCGAACCCACTGCGCCTGACTCTGCATACTCGGCGAGATTCCATTACCGTCTGGTCCCGTACCAGGAAACTGGTCACGACCAGGAACTTCGATAAGGGATAGCCAGTAGCCAGCAGGGTAGTACTGTGCGGCCGCAGCCGCATCAGGCGCAACTACGGCCATGAGATTCAATGTAGAACCTGGAGTGACTCGCATTTTTTCTGAATCAACGAGCCCATATCCGCGCACCCACACGTCATACGTAGCATCAGGCAAATCAGGAAGCACATAGCGTCCCTGGTCATCGGTCACAACGATCCTATTGAATTTGGTCGGAAGTTCTGCAGTCTCAGCGATGACCCACACACCGGCCTCCGGACCGTTCGGGCCCGCCACCACACCACCAATATCATCAGTCCCGATGGTCACGCTTTGTTCAGCATCAACACCAGCACAAGACGTGACAGCAAGCGCCCCTAAGAGGGCCACGACGACTTTCACTCGATAAACAGTGCTTTTCTGCATCCGGATTGCCTCCGTCAGGAAATATATAGAACCAACTATAATCGCACTACACATGCGACGCCATGCCTTCATTATGTTTACCGGATTGTGCCTATTTTTCGTCACAGACGCCTCGGCTCAACCAGTCAATTTCAGCGGCACGTGGGTGCTTGACCCGAGTCAAAGCACGCTTCTTCCCGGCGGTGGACTTGCTCGACTTGGAGACGGTGGCAGTCCCGGTCGATTGCATATCACGCACAGTACCAATGGAGACGTCACCCTGCTCAGTGAAGTGAATGAAAGCCAGGCCCGCACATATAAGGTTGGGACGGAAAGTCCCATTCCGGTAAGTCAGGATATCGATATGACCGTCACTTCGCACTGGCAAGGCTCGTCATTTATTGTCGAAGGACAACGAGAAGGCGCTGACATTTCAGCAGTGCGTCGTGTGTTAAGTCTCTCCACGGATGGGTCTATCTTAACCATCGAAGCCTCCAGCACGAGCACAACCGGCACCAACACGGCCGTGCTGATGTACACAAGAACAGATACTGTACCGACGTGCGAAACATGGTCGACACCATGTGACCAGTAATATCGCAAGTGAACGAAGAAACTCTGTGCTTGTCTTATCGTGGATTGAGCTGTTCCACATGCACACGAGCCACCGTGTGCATATAGCCACCAACCCGAGCATACGCCTCGTCAGCCGCTGATACTAGATGCCCACGTGCCACCGTGTCTGATCCAGTGGCCTCATAGTAAAGACCAACATAAAGATGCGCGTAAAATAAGGCCCTCTCCCGCGCCCGACTCGGGGCCTGCTGTGCAGCTTCGATCACACCCTCAGGCGACAAATCATTGCGAAACATCCGATAAATCTCTGTCATAGGCATGCGACTATCCGGTCCCACCGGTAGCAATGCTGCGAGTGCCGCAGTTGGCGACTCCTGGCGCGCAACACAAAGAAAATGCCATGCGGCGTTCTCAACATCATTCGGATTGACGAGACGATGAGACTCGAACATCTCTCGACAATCTTGATAGCGACCAACGTAATACAGCGCAATACCTCGTTGCCACAGCTGAGGAGCTACGGACGGTACGAGTGTCGCCACTTCATCAAATCCAGATACAGACTCAGACAGTCGCCCAGCGGAAAAATCATCGATGGCTCGGTCAAGAATCGCGCGTGGGCTCTGCGCCACACCAGCAGCTCCAAAGATAAGCCCCGCCACCATGATCCAGCCAGAAATAGTTAGATTGCTCGCCATTCGTCCCCTAATGCTACGCCAGACCGGTAACGACTAGTTGAGATGAATTCAGTCGTCTGTTGGGGTACACTCATCTGCAGAACGTCATAATAAACAATGTGGGGCTAAAACCCCTGCGAACAGGAGAATCCTGATGACCCGTACTCGCTTATTTGGTATCGCGTTACTCGCTACCGTTGCGATGACCGCCCCTGCGGCAACGCAGTCATCCGATCTGAGCTTTTTCATTACTAGTGCCGGCCCTGGAGATGGAGCAAACCTTGGAGGACTCGATGGTGCGGACCGCCATTGCCAAATGCTGGCTCAAGGCGCTGGCGCTGGCAGCAAAACCTGGCATGCGTACCTCAGCACAACCGGGTCTGGAGGGGTAAATGCTCGCGATCGCATTGGCTCCGGCCCGTGGCACAATGCCAACGGTGCGCAGGTGGCCTCAAGTGTGGCCAACCTACACAGCGACAACAACAACCTGACAAAGGAAACACAATTAACCGAAAGCGGTGACATCGTCAACGGCCGTGGCGACACACCGAATATGCATGACATCCTGACAGGTTCTCAACTAGATGGAACCGCCGCAAACGGCAGTGACGACAGCACCTGCGGTAATTGGACAAGTAATGCAAGCGATGGCAGTGCACTCGTTGGACACCATGACAGACAAGGCGGTGGCGCAAATCCGACCTCGTGGAATTCGGCGCACGGATCACGCGGATGCGGGCAAGCAGACTTACAGGGAACCGGTGGAAACGGCTTCTATTACTGCTTCGCAACGAACTAGCCTCATAACGCAGCACGACTAGGCCATAGCAAGCCCACCGTTCCGCTGCGGTTGTTGCCAAAGTGAACGGTGGGCTTCATTCTGTACGTTGACTCAATCGATGACACGTCTTTCACTGCCATCCTTCTTAGTGGTCGTCTCCGCAATCGTTCTTTTCGGAGTCATCGTGGCTAACCACCGCACCGGTATTCCTGAAGATCAGGTTACCAACCGCCCCATTGCCGTAACGGAAGACGGCTACGTCTCGTCAACAACATGTCAAGCCTGTCACCCGGCACAGTACGACACCTGGGCCGGCTCTTTTCACCGCACTATGACCCAGGTTGCAACGCCTGACACGGTACGCGCAGATTTTGACTCGGTCACGGTGACTGAAGTTGAAGGTAACCCCATGCACCTCAAGCGTCGAGGTGACGAGTTCTGGGCAGAATTCGACGATCCCGGCTGGGAAGGCCCACCTGAAGACCGACCAAGGATTTCACGCGAGATCGTCATGATCACCGGTTCACACCACCAAAACATTTATTGGTACGCAACGGGACACGACCGCGCACTCAATATCCTGCCAGGCGTATTCCTTCTTGATGACGAACGATGGGTGCCAAGAAGCACTGTCGTTTTGTCTCCGCCGAATCAGGGCGTCGCCACACTTGACGGGCACTGGAATGCTATCTGTATTGACTGTCATACAACACATGGGAAAACTCAATTCGACACACCGTTTCGCTCAGAACCAATCAATTCACAAGTGGTCGAGACCACCGTTGCCGAGTTCGGTATTGGCTGCGAGTCGTGCCACGGACCCGCAGAATCCCATGTCAAAATAAACAACAATCCCTGGCGCCGTTACGCCATGCATCTCTCAGACGAACCAGACAACACCATCGTAAACCCTATTGACCTTGATCCCGTGAGGTCATCACAGGTCTGCGGTCAATGTCACAGTATCTGGGAGTTTTACGACTCTTCTGACGAACGTATCGCTAGCGGCACAGGACTGAGCTACCGCCCAGGAGACGAGTTGCGTGATACCCGGTTCGTTGCGCATCCAACAACCAACGCCAGAAGTCAGGAAATGCAAGGACTGCTTAGCACCGACCCTGAATTCATCCGCGGGTCCTTCTGGTCAGATGGCTTGGTTCGTGTCTCTGGTCGCGAATACAACGGCTTGATCGACTCTCCGTGTTTTCAAAATGCTGAGACGTCTCAAGAAACACTCAGCTGTTTTTCGTGCCACACGATGCACAAAACGCCAGAAGACCCTCGGTCAGTCAGAACATGGGCAGACACGCATCAGGTTTCAGCCGGTATGGACGACAACAGTGCGTGCACACAGTGCCATCAGGA
>Ga0310344_10002211_pt1 | contig 14666 bp, 11 predicted proteins | sample HC15DNA20200_MG_FD_203801 | JGI IMG/M metagenome (GOLD analysis project Ga0310344, IMG submission 203801) | Marine microbial communities from station ALOHA, North Pacific Subtropical Gyre - HC15-DNA-20-200_MG | ecosystem: Environmental > Aquatic > Marine > Oceanic | place: Pacific Ocean: North... | reverse complement strand
AAAACGACATGTCCTTTCACCCCTACCGCAAGGAAGCTGCAGCGCGCGTGCAGGCGATCATCAATCAGAGCCGCAAGGATTTGGCGCAACCCAAGTTAAGATGGTATGTGAGCCAGCAACCGCCCACCGATGTGGAAAGGCTCAATAATCTGGATGTGATCAGCGACATGACCAAGGTCGCCGCAACAGATGCAAACTTCATTCACCTCAAAACCTTCAACCTGCCTCCACAGGAAAAATTGCTGGTCATCTCCACTGAAGGCATCGTGCAACTGGGCGAAGTGATTGCTGAAGGTTACCTAAAGAACCAATAAAAAAACCCGCGCCGTCTCCAGCGCGGGCAAAGTGACTCACACGAATCTACTTTTTTGGAATCTCGTTTAGCGTGTAGTAGGCATTCGGGTGGAGAAGCGGCAAGCCGTCCTTGGATCGAACACCTCCTGAAACCAGATGGTGTACGTGGCCCTTCACTAGTCCATCAATCTTCAAGCGGACACTCTTTTTATCCTTCGCAACAGCAGCACTCACTACCTTGGGTGTGACGTGGTCTACTTCCGGGCTGCCGTAGCTGGACTGGAGAATATAGGTCCATGCCTTCATTGAGTACCCCGACACATCGCCGGCTGCCTTGGGGTCTACCTCATGGGTGAAGGTGAGCTCAAACCCATCATGCTTGGCTTTCATCTCGTGCACCTCAAAAGGCACTTTACCCGTCCAGTTCACGCGATCGAGTGCAAAGCGTTTGCCCCCACGTGCACCCCAGCCACGGTCTGAGCCTCCAACAAAGAGTGCCCCACTGGAATCGTAATAGGAGGGGATGTTGCCCGAACCAAAACCAGTCATAAAGAGAATCGCTGCACCCTGATAAACACCATTAACCTTCTCCAAGATAACGCGACTCACATTGGAAAGGCTTTGGTCACTGACCAGCAGCTGGTTCTTAAAAGGGCCAAACTTTTCGTTGTTGGCAAAGGCAAAACCGCTGGTCGATTTACCCAGCTTTGCATGCGGCAAAACACAAGCCGGCGGCACGTATTCCTTTACCCTTTCACGCTCCTTAGGAATGCGGCTTTTGCTATTGGGAGTCACAGGTGGCTTGGGGCCCATATGTTTCTTCACGAGCGGCAAATCCCACCATCGGTAACTAGCCGGATGACTCTGGAAAGAACCGGTCTTCAAATGCTTTAAGGAACTGGATCCGTTCCATGGACCCTGGTTATCCGAATAGAACACGTCACCCAGATGATTGAGGCCAATGCCACCGGGACTGCGGATACCGCTGGCCGTCGGGATCATCTCGCCTTTCTTGTTCACACGCACACACCAACCGCGATAGGGGTTGTTGCTGCTAAAGGATCCCGTGAGGCAAAGCACCACCCACATATTGCCATCCGGATCGAACTGCGAGCCAAAGGCGTACTCATGATAATCGCCATTGATGCTCCAGCCATCGCTCACGGTTTCAAAGATGTCGGCCCGACCATCGCCGTCCTCATCCTTGATCCGGGTGACCTCACAGCGCTGAGTGGCATAAAGCCAGCCATCATTCCAATGAATTCCCAATGGCTCATGCAAACCGCGCGCGAAGAGTTTTACCTTCATGTCTTGGGCTTTGCCGAGCGGATTACTAACGGAATAAATGTCGCCACGTCGTGTGCTAACAACGAGTTTGCCGGTGGGCAGCATGGCAATTCCCCCAGCCTCAAGCACCACATCTTGAGGCAGAGGGATACGCGTAAACTTATAGTAATCCTCCTGCTTTGGAGTAGCGGCCTGCACACTGTAGCCGATCATTATTGCGGCAAGTAGCGTTAATTTTTTCATTATAAAATTCTCCTTAAAAAAGTTTAGTTCAGGTCCCACTCGTATTTAGCTCGGAGGGTCGTTTTGCCCTTGACCTCTATCGGCATCAGCAACTCCTTTCCGTGAGCCCCATCACGAAGGATGGGTTTCTCCTGCGCATCAAGCGTTATCTTCAATGAATCACCGACCTTCCAACTATCTCCCTGTTTCTCAATGGAGCCATCTGCTGCAGCCAGATAGTAGAACTTTCCACTGCCCGTTAAGGTGATTTGCCGGGTGAAGGAAGGGAGGGCTCCAGCTTCCGGAATCACGTAATCTTCAATTACCGTACCACCAGCGGTGTATTTGAAAATCGGGCGACGCCCTTCCGCCAAACGATAACCACGGAAACGCAAACCCTTGGCACGATCATCATCATTGTTGCCGGTCTTGAGCTCCGGCCATGGGGCCTTGGCATCAGCCAATTGAGCGATAGCCTGAGTACGTTTTAGGCTAATGAGGTAGTGTCCGCTGGGCGGCTGAAATCCTTGACCACGACCGTTCCAATGCTTGGCACCGTCCATAAAGGCCCCGTGCCAAATCATCACAATGTTCAATGCATTCGCATCAAAACAGATATTTAACTTCTCGGGATAGCCCACACCAATGCCGCGAGGGCTTGCTCCCTGAATAAAGTTGCGATACATCACCGCCTCATTTTTTTCAGGGATGATAGGATTACCCGTAGCAATCGCCGGCTTCTTACCTCCACCTTGAGGCGCGGTATTACGCGCCAGTTGCAATTTCTTGATGCCGGGACCTGACATATCCAGGGACAAATGTTCGCCACCACCCTTCTCAAAAAACTCAATGCGGACCAAGCTCACACCCGCATCAAGATTAGCAGAACCGGATTTTCTAACAACACCATGGATTCCATCGTTCACTACAACGGGCATCCCATTAACTAAAAGGCGCGAACCATCATCTGACCCCAGATTAAAGGTATACTTACCCTTCTTTTTAATTTCGAGCTCACCCTCGATTACGAGCCCAAAATTATCACGTTTCTTGGAAAAGTTGGTATCAGCAATGCCGCTATCTGCCTCGCCGGTTTTTACCGGCTTAAGCTTCTCAAAATCAGGCAACTTATTCCAAGAACCTTCATAGACTCGGTAGCGAAATTTCTTTAAGGCACCCTTGGCAACAATACCGCCGACTGCAGGAGTCGTTCCATCACTGAGCGACTTTACGTAGGCGATCAGCGCCTTCATCTCATCATCATTCACTGCAGGTGGTGGCGGCATGGGGGCCGCTGCACTTTTTACCACCTTAGCAATGGGGTTGCGAATAGACTCAATGAAATAGGCTTCATCAAACTTGGCCTTGGCCTCTTTCCCTCCAAAACCAAGGGTTACCACACGCTCCTTGTCCCAGAATTTACCGGAAAACTCCGGAGCCTTCATAGCCACACCGGCAAGAGCCGGCGGACCGCCCGAAACCTGATGACAGGTCGCACAAATCTTGGATTGGAACAGTTCCTTCCCCTTGGCAATCAGGTCCGCATCGGCAGCCAACAGATTTGTCGTCATAAGCCCCGCCATTGCGGCAGTGAAAAAAATTTGTCGATTCATAATCTAATTGAGTTCAAACTAAAATGAGACCACAGAGATTGTGACCCGTTGCCCATTCGGGCGCAAGCGGCATATGGTTAGTCCCTCGATCCACTGGCCCAAACCACTATCCAAAAAACACACAATGGGCCAAAGGCAATCCCAAAAGTCAGAAGAATCGTTAAAGTGAGAACAGGCCATACCATGGCATTAATTTTTTCATTTGTCCCTAGACGAAAAGTGTCAGCCATATTCTCGATAATTTTACTCGCCGTTTCCCGATTCGCATCATTCTGATCACCCTTTAGCACATCCTTTACTAGAACCTTTGCGTCATCAACACCCAAAGGGTTGTTGATATGCTGGTCCCACCAGAATTTTGCCGCCCGCTTCATTATATAGCGCCTGACACCGGTTATTTTCTTCCGATCTAACCATTGGCCTAGTTGCTCTCGAAACTGACCCTCGAACTGAGCAGCTTTATCCTGCACCCCGCGGGTTGCTCCTACCAACAAAGCGATATCCTTCTCTAGAAGTGCATCGGGCCGTTTTGCATCAATACGCGCATCAGCACGAAAAACCATTAATGCCGTATAAGAGTATCCAACAGTTTTTTTAAAAAACTCACCCTGCCCTACCCAACGCTTAGCGCCAGTGCCAGCGCCCCAGATCATACCGGTAGAGCACCCGCCCAAGCCCAGCGTTCCAACAAGGATTATAGCCCATATCCAGTAGACCTTCTTACACCAAGCCCATCGACCATCCAGCCATTTATTATCACGTATGGCGCGCCAAAGAAAAAATCCACCACTCACACCGGTTATCAGCCCCAGCAATGCGAACCCAACGCTCCAACCCATTACCTGCCCCACCAAGGATAAGAGTTCATTACCCACATCAGCCAACATGCCCTGAAACCTGCCCCAGATTGAGGACGAATCACCGTCGCCATCCGCCGCCATCACAGAAGACGGCAAAGCCAATAGCACAAACAGCGAAATCCATCGTGTTCTCACGCGCACATCATACCCGTTAGTAATAACATCTCAACTTAGCTTTTGAACAGGCAACGCTAATCCATTAGTTACTGTAAGATTCAGAGAAACAAATCCATTGAAAATAAGCATCGTTAAGCCAAAACAAGAATCGACCACTTCTCTGAAACCAGAAAGTCCTTTTTCTACCCGCCTTTCAAGGCGAGTATTTTCGAGATCACTGAGCAAGCTTGAGAGTGCCGTCAGGGTTATAAATTTTCTGGGTGATGCGTCGGCCAGACTGGTAGGTTTTCTCCCAATGCAACTGGCCATTACCATAATAGGCCAGTAATTTACCGGTCCCGTTGATCATGCGGCTGGCCTCGACACCATCGGGACGAAAGGTAACACCACTTTCAAGCACTCCCTGATTGAATTGAAGGTTTGTACGAGGCAGCCCACCTTCAAACCATGACAAAACCCTGCCATGCCGCTGACCTGCCACGTAAGTCCATTCCACCTTTTTTACTCCACTCGCATACCAAATTGTAAACTGCCCCTCTGGCCGACCGTTGACAATGCTCCCTTTGCGACGTTCTCCATCAATGGTGTGGTCATATTCGCCGTTGTATAACGCACCGGTCTTGGAATGATAAAAAAGACCATTTTCACCTACTTGCCAAGGTGAGGCAAACCCGCCGCCCACACTCCCGCACCCAATTCCTACCAATACTCCAACTGCCAAAATAATACTAACGATGCGACGCATATTCACTTTTTGTAAGGCACAAACTCGTTGATCAATCTCCTGGCTTCATTAAGGCTGTTGCCATCTATGTTGCGGGCCAGCGCACGAATCGAAGAAACGGCCTGAGACTCGCCCTGTATCGCCGCTAATCCCCACCATTTGTAAGCACGCGCCAAATCCTTGGGCACCCCTTTGCCCTCATGATACAGGCTCGCCAGATTAGCCTGTGCTGCCGAATGGCCTTGTTCGGCGGCACGGAGATACCATTTGGCTGCCTTGGCGGCATCTGCAGGCACGCCCAAGCCCTTAGCATGCCGAGTACCGAGACTGTTCTGCGCATCGTCGTGACCTTGCTCAGCAGCCTTGCGACACCACTCAAGCGACTGGGCCTCGTTCTGGCCTTCTAGTTTGATAGCCAGATTGTATTGCGCTGATGCATAACCAAGATTGGCGGCCTGCCGATAAAGCGCCAATGCGGTATCGGCATCGGCCGGCACCCCATCGCCGACGTCGAGTTTGACCCCGAGGTTATTGGCTGCCGCCGCATGATCCTGCGCTGCAGCCTTGCGGTATAATGCCACAGCCTTTTTGTCATCACGCGACACACTACTGCCTTCATCATGTCGCGCCGCCAGAAAATATTGCGCGGCGGCATCCCCGGCAACGGAGGCTTTGGAGATCCATTCCATGGCCTTCTCCTCATTTCTTGCCACTACCACACCTTCCTTTAGGTGGATACCCAGGAGAAATTCTGCCTTCGCATCGCCCGTCGCTGCCTTTTTCTCCACCTCAGCAAAGGCAGGCAAGGTGGCAGGAATACCCGCGTCCAATTGGTAGCGCAAATCCTGTCGTGCATTGGCGGCAGTTACCCGGTCACCTCTGGAGGCGTAGGGCGACTTTAGCTGGGATAACTGCCCATGCCAGTGGGCGGCTACATTCAGGTCCCGCACCGTGCCAATACCCTGGTGATAACGGCGGGCGGTTTCCTTCATGGCTGCGGTGTTACATCCAAGAGCAGCCTGTAGGTACCAATGAGAAGCTTTTTCGTCGCTGGGCTGCACGCCTTGGCCCTTGGTGTAGCGTTGTGCAAGGGCGTATTGCGCACTCGTATGCTCGTTCTCTGCAGCTTCTTTCAAAAACTCCAGCGCACGTTTCTGGTCCTGCGCAACCCCGTCATTGGCACGACCATTGGCGTAGACTGTCGACAAATAATACTGGGCACTCGAGTGCCCCTGCTTGGCCGCATCGTTTAACAACTTCATGCCCTGCGCGGCGTCCTTGGGGATACCCTGCCCGTAAAGATACATTGTCCCCAGCGAATATTTCGCTGAAGCATAGTTTTGCGCAGCCGCTTTGCGATACCATTTGACACACTCGTCCATGTCTGACTCCACCCCGTAACCGTAACGATGCATATAACCCAGGGCAAATTGTGGACGCGGCTGCTTGCGAGCAGCCAACTCCTTCATCTCACCAATTATACTCTGGAAATACTCGTTAGCCTTTGCAGCGTCAGCCTTAATGCCTTCGCCAGACTTATAGTGTCGTCCCAGGTAATAGCGTGCCCAGAGATGGTTGTGCTTGGCGGCGCGCTGATACCACTCAACCGCTTTAGCACCATCGCGCAGCACACCCCGGCCGTTGACATATTGGATGCCAATATTGAACTGTGCGGAGGTATGTTCCTTTTCCGCAGCCTTTTTATACCATGCAATCGCCTTGGCATGATCAGGCGGTGTGCCCCAACCCGAGGAGTGCATGAGACCCACAAGGTTCTGGGCAGCAGCGTCATTCTTTTCGTTAGCAATAACAACCAGTTTCTTGAGCGCCTCAGCAAACAGGGCTTCAGCCTTTTTTTTATCAGGATCCGTCCCATCCCCCTGCTTAGTATGGTAGCCCAAAATATATATGGCACGAGCATAGCCTTGATCGGCTGCTTTCTTGAACCACGCCAAGCCCACGACCTTATCCTGCTCGATGCCGATCCCGTCAAAAACGAGGTCGCCATACATCAACTGCGCACGGATATCATCAGCTTCGGCAAGTTTCTTTAGGTTCGGCACGGCATCACGTGCAAGTTGATCAGCCTTGGCCACATCACGTGGCACACCAAGACCCTCACGATTAAGACCAGAGAGGGCATATTGGGCCTTAGGATGATTCTGTCCCGCGGCCTTGGCATACCATTTGGCAGCAGTAGTATGATCAATGACGATATTGCGACCGAAAGCCAAGGCATCACCGAGTTCCCATTGGGCATCTGCATCACCTGCTTCAGCTTTCTTCATCAAGTCCCCCAACTCGGGAGGCAGCGGAGCCGCCCGACCAATCAACCCAGCAGACACAAAAAGAAAGACAAACACTGCTCTCATAGGCGTAGTCTAGCCAGCGACACGGGCTTTGTCCGCAAAAAACAAAAAAAAGCCGTCGATAGACCCGCCAGTCATCAACGGCTTTTTGGAGGCTCAATTGCCGGTACGCCCGTTCTCTCCCATATCTCGTGGAGTGCTTCCCTGCACCCCGATGGACAGGCATAGGTTGGGCAGCAGAGCCAAAACTGCCAACCCTCCCGATTCTTTGGTTGCGTTCAACAAATGAATCGGCCGTTTCGGCGCGTACTTTAGGGATTATTTTTTGTGGATTTTACCGCCGCGGCACTGACTGCCGCACCAACAGATCCTAAACGATCAATGCTTGTCACTTTCATGGGGCCAGTAACCTTGACGACTGCGATTACTCCATTCTGCTCTAACTCACCTTCCAGAATCATTAAGCCTTCCATCGTGCCGGCCAAGTCAAGGTGACTCTCAAGCGAGCGATGAATGGTGCCCTCCAACCCAATACCAAGTTCAAGCAAATTGCCATCAGGGTCCTCCAGTTCGCCGACCACGTCGATAATGACATCAATCACTGCGCATCGTTCGCCAGAAAACTTGCCCAGCCCGCGAAAAGTCAGCCGTGCTCTGCCTTCGGATCGAATTAGGTCATGCCCTAGCCAGCGCCTCATGGCAGCAGCATCAACCTCCCAGCTTTCACCAATGCGCAACCGTCTGTCAGGGTAAATTGCCGGAGCATAGTCGCCCCCCAACTCCATGAGTGCTGCCGACTGGTCAGCATCCGGCCTGCCTTTGGCCAACTGAAAAGCCCAGTCATTCCCTGTCTTTTGGCCAATCACTGTGCAACCATGCAATGGGCCATGCTCGCTGTCTCGTTCGGTTTCACCGCCAAATATGCGCCGTATATCTAGCGTATCTCGCAGATACCGTACCTCAACACGAGGCACTGTGCCGCCCAAGAGCACTTCATCCTCCTTCACCTGAAGGCCGGCCATCTCCACCTGACCCTGTATCGACTGGTCACCAACGGTAATAAGAATGTTTCCCTCAGCCAATTGAAAGCGCAGCTCTGAGTGTACCACCCGCCCGACTGATGGCACGGAACCGCGTAAATCGTAACCACCCACCGGACGCGACAATGAGCCGCAACCAACGACAAAACCCAAGGCACAAAAAAAGACAACCAGCCCAAAGGCCTCCCTGCAACGAATCATAAATCCTCCCTGCGCCCGACGAAATGTCCAGCGTCACCTCATGGTTGATGGGATCGCCCTAAAAGTAAAGCTCATGTTCTTAATGAGAAAGATCCCAGAACAATTTTGCATTTTAGACTGGAAAAGGTTGACTTGGGCTTCGGCTTTTGGAGTTCTTGTCCGCCTGCGAAATGAAGTCTGTTGTTGATCTACGCATTGAGTCGTTCCAGCCGCTGCCCACCCCGGCCGCGTTGCTGAAGGAAGTGCCTCGCACTCCGGATCAAGCCACCGTGGTCCAGCAGGGCCGCAGGGATATTCATCGCATTATTCACAGCGAAGACCCGCGACTCCTGATAGTCGTCGGCCCCTGCTCCATCCATGACCTGAAGGCCGGACGCGAATATGCCGAACGCCTTGCAGAAATAGCCAAGGATTTGAACGATCGACTGCTGTTGGTCATGCGCGTGTACTTTGAAAAACCTCGCACCACCACCGGGTGGAAGGGGCTGATCATGGACCCCGAATTGAACGAGGCCTACAACATCCCCGAAGGCCTAAGGCAGGCCCGAGAGTTCCTCGGACAGGTGCTCGACCTCGACCTCCCCACTGCCACTGAGCTGCTTGATCCCATCACGCCGCAGTACATTGCCGACAGCCTTTGTTGGGCCGCCATCGGGGCGCGCACAGTCGAAAGCCAGACCCACCGCCAGATGGCCTCCGGCCTCTCGATGCCTGTCGGCCTGAAAAACTCCACTTCCGGCGAGTTTCAGACCGCCGTCAACGCCATCGTTGCCGCCAGCCAGCGACAGACTTTTCTGGGCGTTACCTCGGCCGGCCAAGCTGCTGCCGTCACCACCAGCGGAAATCCAGACACGCAACTTATCCTGCGAGGCGGCGCCAACGGCCCCAACTTTGAGGCCAAGAAAGTCACCAAGGCCATCAACCTGCTGGAGACCAGCCAGGTGCCTGTTTCCGTGATGATTGACTGCAGCCACGGCAATAGCGCAAAGGATCCACAGCGTCAACCGACCGTGCTGAAGGATGTGCTTGGCCAGATTCAAGCCGGCAACCGGTCCATTCATGCCGTGATGATTGAGAGTAATTTAAAGGGAGGCAGCCAATCCTTCCCCGCGCCACTCGAGAATCTTCAATACGGTGTCAGCATCACCGACGGCTGCCTTGACTGGGAATCCACCGAGCAAATCCTCCGCCAAGCTCACGAGGCTATGGCAACACGGTTTTAGTCGGCCAAAATTTTCGCCAACCCCTTAAGATCCACGTTCCCTCCTGTCAGGATCACGCCCACGCGTTTCCCTTTGAAACGTTTATCTTTCAAGACTGCCGCTACTGGCACTGCACTACTGGGCTCAATGACAATCTTCATTCGCTCCCAAGCCGTTCGCAACGCCGCCACAATCTCCGCTTCGCTTACTCTAATCACGTCGCTCACAGTCTCGCGAATTGCCTGAAACGTTAGCGGTCCCAGCGAAGTCAGCAATCCATCGGCAATGGTATTGGAATTTGCTGGCTCAATTTTACCTGAAAGAAACGATCGCGCTGCATCATCCGCCTGCTCTGGTTCCGCCGCAAACACATCTGTCTTTGGGCGCAATCCTCTTACTGCAATACCCGTACCACTCACCAGTCCGCCGCCACCCACAGGCGCAATTACCGCGTCCAATCCGTCCACCTCCTCCAGCAACTCCAGCGCTGCAGTGCCTTGTCCAGCTATGATATGCGGGTGATCGAATGGCGGCACAAAGAACGCTCCTGTCTCAGCCACTACACGTTCAAGAGTTGTCTCCCGTGCTTCCAGTGTCGGTTTGCACAATATCACTTGACCACCGTAATGTTCCACAGCTGCCAGCTTCACCATCGTTGCATTCTCCGGCACCACAATGTGGGCTGAGATTCCCCGTGCCTTGGCTGCCGCCGCCAAGGCTGCCCCGTGGTTCCCCGATGAATGTGTCGCCACTCCGCGTTCGGATTCCTCTAAAAGCTCGACCGCATTTGATGCCCCGCGAAACTTGAATGCGCCGGTTTTTTGAAAGTTCTCGCACTTGAAAAATAAGGAGGCCCCCGCCATTGCGTCCATTGCCGAGCAAGTCAAGACTGGTGTCCGGTGTGTCCGACCCGCCAACCGCTCTGCCGCCGCGCGAACCTCATCCAATCCCGGCAACATCAATTTATCCGTCACACCCTCTGGATACCTTGCCAATATCCACTTGGCAACTTCATCCAAATACTCATTCTCTTGTGCATGCAGTTTACCCCCGCGTTTGTCGCCCGTTGCCGCGCTCAATTTCCAGCATTATCACGAGAGATCAGAGATCAACCTGTGGCGTTTCTTGATGGCGCAGCGGGCAGCCAGGTTCCGCAGTGTGTCATAGATGCCATTGGGGATTATTTGGCAAACCGTAATGCCAATCACGAAGGCGAGTTTGCCACCAGTTATGAAAGTGATGCGATGCTTGAGGATGCCCACCAAGCAGCAGCGGACTTTCTGGGCACAGACGACCCACACACAGTTTGCTTCGGCGCAAACATGACCACGCTGACTCTCGCTTTTAGCCGGGCACTGGCTAAAACCTGGAAATCCGGCGACGAAATCATCGTCTCTCGGCTCGATCACGACGGTAATTTTTCGCCTTGGCAACTTGCTGCACGTGATGCAGGCATAACAGTCCGTGAAGTTACCGTCCATCCTGATGATTGCACCCTTGATATTGATGACTTCAAGAGCAAGCTCACCGAAAGGACTCGTCTGGTTGCCTTCTGCGCTGCCTCCAACTTCTCCGGCACCGTCAATCCCATCGGCGATCTCTGCACGCTCGCTCATGAGGCCGGGGCACAGGTGTTTATTGATGCTGTCCATTATGCACCCCACCGCCGCATTGATGTCTTGGCTTGGCAATGCGACTATCTTGCCTGCTCTGCCTACAAATTCTTCGGTCCGCACGTGGGCTTGCTTTGGGGTCGCCAGGAGCACATGGAATCCCTCACCCCCTATAAGCTTCGTGTAACCACAAACGACCTGCCTGGACGCTGGATGAGTGGCACTCAAAACCACGAAGGCATTGCAGGCACCCTCGCGGCCATCAATTACCTCGCCGGATTAGCCGAGGCACCCAGCAGGCAGGCAGGCCTTGATGCCGCATTTAAAGCCATTACCGAACACGAAACCGCCTTGGCTTCACATACCCTACGCCGTCTTCGTGAAATCGATGGCCTGCAGATCTTTGGCATCACCGATGAAGCACGACTGGATGAGCGTGTGCCCACCTTTACCTTCCGCCATCCCGCCTGTCCTCCGCGTGAGATGGCGCGCCGCCTTGGTAAAGCCGGAATCTTTACCTGGCATGGAAACTACTATGCACTGCCGCTCACCGAGGCGCTGGGTATTGAGCCTGAGGGAGCTGTGCGTGCCGGGTTTTTGCACTACAACACCCTTGAGGAAGCCAATCGGTTGGTGGATACCTTAAAGGAAATTTGTTCCTAAAGAAGCGTTATGCCACTGCCCGGCAGGTCGGGGAATACGATGTTTCCCTGCTCCACCCGCACGCCATTTGCCGCATCCTCAGCCAGGAGCACGGCACCATCAAGATCAAGGTAATCGGTCAGTGGCCCCACCTGCGCGGCGGCAGAGATGCCAACACTGGTCTCGGTCATACAGCCAACCATTACTTTCAACCCCAGTTCCTTCGCTCGCAATGCCATACGCCTTGCGATAGAGGGCCCACCACATTTGCAGAGCTTGATATTTACCCCGTGATACCGTCCGGCGCAGGTCTCCACATCATGCTCAGCCACGCAATTCTCATCAGCAATGATTGGCAGCGCGCACTCAGCAAACACCTGCTCCTGCCCTTCATCGCCCGGAGCCAGCGGTTGCTCTATAAATTCCACGCCCAACTCAGCCAGGCGCGGCGCGTGCATGACTGTCTCATCGGCGGTCCAGCCACAGTTGGCGTCCACTCGAAAAGCCGCGTCCGTGTGTCCGCGCAATGTCTCGACAATCTCGATGTCCCGCGGTGTGCCCAGCTTGATCTTGTAGATTGGCCAATCGGGTCGCTCCTTGAGCTTGTCGATCATCACCGGGATGGTGTCGATGCCGATGGTGTATGAAGATTTTGGTGCATCCACAGGCTCAAGTCCCCATAGCCGATGCACCGGTTCACCGCGCAACTTGCCCCATAGATCGCACGCCGCCCCATCAAGCGCACACAATGCAAACGGATCCTCCGGCAAGGCTGCGCGCCACTCCGGCAAGAGCGCCTCGGGATCAACAGTAGCCAGTGACTGCGCATCAACCAAACCACGCACACCCTCCAGCGCCTCACGCACATTCTCCACCGAGGCCCCGTAATATTCAGTAGCGGGCGCCTCGCCATAGCCACTTTGCCCCTCCTCGCGCAGTTCCGCGATGAGTGAGCGCTGCTTAGTCACTGTTCCCCGCGCAATAGTGAAAGGATGCTCAAGCGGAAGCTCAACCTCATGTAGTTCAAGTTGCAGCGCCAAAACCTGCCTCCCTAAATTTTAGTGCAGCCTTAACTAAATCTCCAGCACCCTCCCGGTATACATCCACAGCCGGGACACCATGCGCCTCAATCACGCACTCCTTTTCATTAACATACTCCGCATCGCTCACATCGCGCCCGTTAATGGCGATGCCTATCAATCGGCAAGGCGGCACCGCATTGGCGAGCACCAACTCAATGGAATCGGCAATTGCCGGAAGCTCAATATGATCCAGGCCGTGGATATTCGCACGCCCCATCTCATAGCAATAAACCACCCCGTGCGGCGCGCAACCATGCAGCAGGCCAAGGGTCACTGCGGCATAGCAGGGATGAGTTATACTGCCCTGCCCTTCCACTACCACCGCCTCGTGATGTTGATTTTCCAGCACAAGTTTCTCGGCCGCACCACTGATGAAATCCCCCACCACCGCGTCAATCGGCAGGCCATCTCCCTCAATCATCATCCCTGTCTGACCGGTGGCGACAAATTTTGCGTCCACATCTGCCACGGACAACCCGCGTGCCAGCTCAATAGCCGTTGCCATCTTACCCACGCTGCAGTCATGCCCCACCGTGTGCAATCTCAGGCACTCCGCTCGCAATCCCTGCCGCATGGCGACATCCCGCTCCGCGTTCTTGCGATAATCTTTTAACACCGCGCCACTTTCCCTAGCCACCGCGGCAAATTCCTCATCCTCACAGAGAAAATCGTGCAAGCCAGATTCAATAGTCCAGCCAAGCTGGATTGCCTCCAGCACATGCCGCCTCATCGGAGTTGGAAGTTTTCCGCCGGTGGGCGCAACCCCAACCATGAGTGTATTGGCTTGGGCTACCTCCTTCACTGAGGCAACAATGGGCGTGTCACCGCCCGCGTTCAACAGTGTCTGCGCTGTTTGCCCAGCTTTGGCAGAATCCAATACCGCCACCACATCATCCCCCGCATAGCGCAACACGCCAGCAGCGGTCTTCGCACGTGAGGGATTGGTATAACCCTCGGTAAGGATGACAATGCGTCGGCTACTCACTCAGTGCACGGAAGGTACGGGCTGCCCAATGAATTTCAAGGCTATATGAGTACGTTGCGTCCTGAAGATGCTTGTTCTAAGATTGCACGGTCATGACGGCAAAAACTGGCAAGGAATACGTGCTAAAGGCATTGGCACAAGCAAAGGGTTCCTTACCATTCCTGACAAAACATGGACGGCACGTGATGGAGCCTGGCATTCCGATCACGAAGTTTACCATCAGGCGGCCAAGGTTGCCTTGGGTCTTGGAGAAAGATAATGGCAGAAGGATGTTCAATTACCCTCTATTCGTTCAATAATTTGTCTTTTACCAGTTCGCGTGCTGCTTCAATTGGCTCGGCGCTCACAGCCACCATCCCCCATGGTCCCTCGTGCTGGATAATTCGCATGCTACGGACATGAATGCCTGCATCCTTGAAGCGCTTGGCTACCCGAGCCAAAGCTCCCGGTTCATCTTTTAGTCGTAGCACAAAGG
>Ga0310344_10002209_pt1 | contig 14681 bp, 13 predicted proteins | sample HC15DNA20200_MG_FD_203801 | JGI IMG/M metagenome (GOLD analysis project Ga0310344, IMG submission 203801) | Marine microbial communities from station ALOHA, North Pacific Subtropical Gyre - HC15-DNA-20-200_MG | ecosystem: Environmental > Aquatic > Marine > Oceanic | place: Pacific Ocean: North... | reverse complement strand
TCATATTTAGTCCTCTTTCTACTATACAAACCAGCCTCTTCGACGAAGAAGTAAGTTTCTCGAACACTTCTCTCTACTTTGTCGAGCGCAAGTAATCGTCTGTCCCGTCAAGCCAATCTTGTCTTGGCGGAGTAAACACGTCGACGTCTAAAGTATCTTCTAGCGCGATCGCTTTATGAGGCAAGTTGGATGGAATATGTAGAACTTCTCCAGCTGAGACAACTACCTCCTCCTTCTCATCTTCACCCAAATAAAAATGGAGAGACCCTTCAAGTATGTAGGTCATCTGTTCGTTTTCGTGATGGTGCTGAGGGACTAATGCTCCTTTCTTCAGGTAAACATGCGCAAGCATTAGTTGATCACCCGTAACTAGTCGACGATCAATTTCATCGCTTAAATGTTCCTTGTGGATTTCGCTCCACCTAAAATGTCTCGCACCCATCGGCCACCTCTTCTCTTCGAGTTAATTCCAGTAACTATCTTAAAGGATATAGGCAAGGAACCCCATCAGCTTTCTTGCCAGAAGCTCGTTCCCTAGAACCTCTCGAACTAGAGAACTGTTAGAAAGGACCATCTGTCTTCTCGAAGGCCCTTTGCAACCAAAAACTCAATGAGAACTTGGAGGCGCCGCCCGGATTCGAACCGGGGATCAGGGATTTGCAGTCCCGTGCCTTACCACTTGGCTACGGCGCCGTATAGTCCAATAGTGGTGGTTACCGCGCGTCGCTCCAGCAGTCAATCGTGCGTTGCCCTAAAGGTGCTAACTTGGACCTATGAGGTGGTTGTACGTCATGATTGGGGGTAGCCTGGGAGCGGCAATTCGCTTCGCGATCGTAGAGTTGATTCCTTCCAGAGAAGGTTTCTTTCCCTGGGGAGTCTTCGCGATAAATAGCGCTGGGTGCTTCGTGATAGGACTCCTGTTCGGCCTTGCCGGAACACGCTTTGATATCTCGCCTAATTTGCAGATCGCCCTGCAGATCGGTTTCTTAGGCAGCATAACGACATTCTCTGCCCTCGGACTAGACACTTTTAGACTCCTCGAATCGGGTTCAACGGGATACGCTCTAGCTAATGCTGTTGGAAGTCTCGTAGCTGGAGTCTCACTTGTCTTTTTAGGCGTGCTCCTGAGTCGGCAGATAAACTAAGGGTTCCTTAGTCCAACTAACACAATAAGAGCTCCTCCGACACGGAGTGTGAGCATCTCTTCGCTCTCGCTGATTGACAAGAGAAGCTCGGAATGAGCGGAGTGATCGAAACGAGCGAGAACGGATCCCTGAGAACCGCTCCGCTCGATCCTGCAGAGAAGCGCCCCGTCAAACTTGGACCAGTGGAGACTCGAGGCGTCAAACTCTACAGTTGTCCCATCCGAGATATGCAACTTCCCTTTGAGTAGATCCACAGATCGCACGAAAAAAGCGGCCTCTTCAACTTCGATTTCTCCTCTAAAGCGACCGACTTCGACGACATACTTCTCTAAATTCGGCAGATAGACGACGGAACGATCGAACTTTTCACGTAATCGCCGATTTAAAATCGGTTGCCCTTCGTGACTCCACTTCCCGTCGTGATGTAAAACAAGACCAAAGGGGGCAAGTGAAGGAGGCATCCGCAAGGATTAAATCTCCATCCCTGCGATCCTATCCCGATCAAAAACATCAGCAAAAGAGGATTCCACCGCCGTTCTTGCGGTCTTAAACAGGGAAATACTAGGAGCCTCACCCAATTCTTTAGAAACACTAGTTATTTCGACTTCCTTAAGGCCACAAGGAACTATGTCATTAAACTCGTTCGGACTAATAAGGACATTAAGAGCGAAACCGTGAAACGTCACCCAGCGTTTCACACCTATCCCAATCGATGCAATCTTTCTTCTCGGTGCGGATCCTGAAACAAAGACTCCAGTCATCCCTTCAACTCGACAGGCATGCACACCTAATAAGCCGAGGGCTTGAATCAATGCTGTTTCAAGTTTTCGTAAGAACAGAAAAACATCGGGCGTACCTCGGCTTTTCAAATCAAAAATTGGATAACCCACTAATTGACCAGGCCCATGAAAAGTAACGTCACCTCCTCTTGCTACTTCGTGAACCGCGACGCCTCGAGCCAGAAGTTTTTCTCTAGAAGTTAGGAGGTTCTGTTCTTTTGCATTACGACCAAGAGTAATGACATCGGGGTGTTCTAGTAGAAGTAGTCGGTCTCCTCTCCTTTCGTCCCTCCGGTCAGTCACTGCTTGTTCTTGAATGAGCTGCGCCTCTTGGTAGTCAACTCTGCCAAGCCACTCGATCGAAAAAGAGAGAGGTTCAAAGTTGGCCATCAAGACTCCGGAGTTTTTGATAAAAGAGAGCAGCTAGAAATCAAAATCCCCTTCTTCGAGCAACTCTCTTATTCGAAAAAGAAACGCATTCGCTGGAGATCCATCAACGGCGCGATGGTCATACGAGAGAGACAAATGCATCATGGGGCGAATCACAATGGCGTCTTCTCCACCTATCGTTCGAACAACGGGTCTCTTTACGATTTCACCCATTCTCACAATACCGACCTGTGGTTGATTAATTATTGCGAAGCCATACAAATTTCCATTTCTTCCTGGGTTCGAAACTGTAAACGTCCCATTCTTTAGATCGTCAGCTAAAAGACGCTTGTTTCTCGCTCTAGAGGATACCTCTTCAATAGCAGTCGCCAGACCGGGAAGTGAGAGACGATCAGCAGAACGAACAACTGGAACTACCAGCCCTTTTTCAGTTTCAACCGCTATCCCAATATTAATATCTTTTTTTTGGACAATTGCGTCTTCAATTACCGAAGCATTTAGAGAGGGAAACTCTGTTAGGGCTCTCACGGTTGCATGAACAATGAAAGGAAGAAACGTTAGTGCGGTACCGTATGTATCTCGAAACCTTTTCTTTTGCATTTTTCTCAGAGAAACGATATTGCCCAAGTCGATTTCTGCGACAGTTCCTACGTGCGGGCTAGTTCTTTTGGAGTAAACCATATGCTCCGCGACCAGCTTCCTAAGAGGTGTCATCGGTATAACTTTGTCCTCAGGCAATATCTCAACAGACGCATATGGTCGCCGCTTAATGTCTCCGTTCGATGCAGCCGTGAGAAGCCTGTTCTGTGGCTCCTCCTGAGATGGTAAATTTTGTTGAGAGTTCTCTGGAGAGTGCTCCTGTTTCTCAAGGGAGTTCCTCACATCCTTCGCATTGACCCTACCGCCAACGCCACTACCCGAAATGCCGCTCAGATCTACTCCCGCATCTTCAGCTAGCCGGCTCGCTACCGGAGTAGCCCTCGTTAAATCGCGGGCAGCAGTGCTCTCCGTTATTTTGCGATCTGTTTTCCCAGCGTCAACAGGTTCACCCGTCTCACGCAAGGTGAGCAAAACTGCCCCAATAAGAACGGTTTCACCTTCGGCGAAGCAAACTGACTCGACAAAACCAGAAACGGGTGAAGGTATCTCGGCATCAACCTTATCTGTCGTCACCTCTACCAGAAGCTGATCAACATCGACTCGATCGCCTTCCTTCACAAACCAACGTGCAATGGTACCTTCAACGACGCTCTCGCCGAGTTCAGGCAATTCGACTGGGACAGTCATCTTTCTCCTCCGAGCTCTATACCCTAGAAATTAATACTCCGGCCCTCCGCTGCCAAGCTCGCCTCCATAATGGATTCGGACATCGTAGGATGAGCATGCACAGTTCCTGATATTTCCTCAGTCGTGGCCTCTAGGGTCATAGCTAAGCCAATTTCCGCTATCAGCTCTGTCGCACCGTGGCCAACAATGTGAGCACCGACAATCTGTCCATACCTTGGTTCCGCTATAATCTTACTGAAACCTGCCTTGTGAACCGAAGCAACGGCCTTACCCGAAGCAACAAATGGAAATTTACCCACTCGACAACCTTCTCCAAAGACAAGTTGCGCCTCTTTTTCGGTAAGGCCGATCCACGCCACCTGTGGTTGTGAATATATACAGCCCGGAATTCTCTTGTAGTCAATCTCCGGTCGTTTCACCCCTGAAATAAATTCGACAGCGGCGACTCCTTCTTCTGAAGCTTTGTGAGCGAGCAGAGGAGGGCCTGCCAGGTCTCCAATAGCACTAATAGAATGAATGTTGGTCTGAAGAGTCCCATCGATTTCCAGAAATCCTCTTTCTGTTAGCCCGACGCCTAGCTCCTCAAAACCCAAGTTCTTCACTAATGGACGTCGCCCGATAGCAAGTAGAACTTGATCCGCCTCGATCTCCAAATCTTTCTCATTTTGCTTTAGCGAGAGACAAGCCGATTTCGAGGTGACCGCCACATCGTCGAAGCGGGTGTTCATAATGAACTTAATTCCCTTTTTCTGTAAAGAACGTCGAAGGACAACAGAGAGTTCTTCATCGGCTCCCGGCAAAACCTGGTCAGCCATTTCGACAACCGTGACCTTTGCGCCATACATCGAGTAGATATATGCAAATTCGATCCCTACGGCACCCGCCCCCACTATCACTATTCGTTCAGGTACTTCTGAAGACTCTAGGGCTTCTCTCGATGTCAAAATTCTTTTGCCATCAATCGTTAAACCTCTCGGAACAAAGTCCTCCGACCCCGTTGCTAGCAAAATATGAGCTGCTTCAACTTGCACTTCTTTTGGAGAAAGTACATTGAGTCCTCTCTTTCCAGAAAGCCGACCTTCGCCTTGAAAATATTCGATTCGGTTTTTTTTGAGTAGGGAGTGAACACCTTTGCATAGAGTGTCTGAAACTTTCCGACTATGAGCGATCGCTTTGCTGTAATCCAGCTCCAATACCCCTGAAGAAGAAATCCCAAAAGTCTCACCATGGAACTTAAGATTTTCAACCCACTCGGCCCCAGTTAATAAAGCCTTAGTCGGAATACAGCCCCAGTTCAAACAAACCCCACCTGGACGTTCACGATCAATAATTGCGACTTTCTGACCCAGCTGTGCCGCGCGAATTGCCGCTACGTAGCCTCCAGGGCCAGCTCCGAGCACCGCTAAGTCTGACTGAAAAACAGAACTCACTTTGTCACTCCTGCATGTCTCACCCCGGGGAAACACTTCTTGAGACGAGATCTAGGGTAGTTACCAACTTATGCAACTGAGATAGACTTCACAACCGGTCTAAGAACCGAAAGGATAGCAATTTAACTTTGCCTCACTCCACTTCTCCGTTTCCTTGGCTCGTCCACTTACTAACTTCCTCGGGAGCACTTCTAGGATTCTTCACTCTACTTGCCCTAGAAGAGAGAAATTTTCACTTTGCCGCCCTCCTGAGCCTGGGCGCTCTTTCTGTTGACTCCCTGGACGGAACTGCAGCTCGATGGGTGGATATTAGGAAGAGGTTGCCGGACTTCAACGGCCGTCGACTTGATGACATTGTAGATTATCTAAACTACGCGATTGTACCGGCCTACTTTATGCTGGCGGCCGAATCATTAGCCCATCCGGCGTGGGCGTGTCTGCCAATTCTCTCAAGTGCGTTCGGCTTCTGCCACCTCGAAGCAAAAACTCGTGACGATTTTTTCAGAGGCTTTCCCTCCTATTGGAATATTTTGGCGATTTATTTGTGGTGGTATGAAGTTGAACCGTGGTTATCAACGTTAATCGTAGTCACCCTCTCAGTCTCGGTCTTTTGTCCTCTTAAATTTATATACCCAAGCAAGTTGAAACGGTTAAGGAAGACAACGTGTATTTTGGGAGCATTCTGGGTGATTTCAGTCGTAGGAGCCATTCTCTCGACGGATGTCAGGCTAGCAAGCAATTTAATGATTCTATCTCTCGCATATCCGCTCTACTACTTCTCGCTCTCCGTCTGGTTAGGCGGTTGGTTTCGGAAATAAAGCTCGAGCTGCGCTTACTCCTGACATTAAAGTATCCGCAACACTTACTCCCGACATGTAAGAACCTGCAAGTCTTAGCCTAGGATGTGTTTTTGCAAGACTCTCCTTAATTTTATCAATCAAGAGATGGTGATGGGCACCCGGCTGGGGCACCGCATATTCCCAACGATTAATGTCCAAAACTGTTCCTAAGTCGGAAGTTCCCAGGGTCTTCTCCAGGCCTTCTGCCACAGAAACAACCAATTCCTCGTCAGTCGCGTCCAATACATTTGGCCAAGAACGACCGCCAACCATACCCATAACTAGCTCACGCCCTTCTGGCGCCCGCCCCGGGAAAACTCGACTTGGAAACAGTGCTCCCAAAAGCCTTAAAGAGGCTTCCCTAGGTACGAGGAAACCGAACCCACGAATAACCTCTCTAACTTCAACAGGATCAAAGGTCAGAGCTAGACTTGCCAAAGCCGTATAATTAATCTCCCTAAGATAATGGCTGACGTCTGGCATTTCCGATTGGACGAGACGTGCCGTTTCGTGCGATGGCGTTGATATTATAACTCTGCGGGAAAGAATGCTTCGATCCTCTAATTCAATCCGATAAACTCCGTTTTCATAATTAAGTTCCAACACCTTCGTGTTGTAACTAATTTGATGTCCCAAAGACTCAGCAATATCTCTGGCAAATGCATGCGCTCCATCGTCCGTGCTATAAGACCCTCTTAAACCGCTAGGGCCTCCTCGAAGGAGTTGCCTAAGCGCTCCGCTTAAAACAGAACCATATTCTTTCTCCCACGAAACAAGTTTCGGAAATACTGCGAAAGCACCTAACTCTCTTTCATCGCCGGCATAAACTCCCAGAAGGAAAGGAGCGATCGCCCGCGCGAGAAGTTCAGGACCAAACCGGCGACAGATAAAATCAGCAACAGACTCAACGTCCCCATTTCCAGCCTTTCGAAACAATTCACTTACGGCTCGAAATTTTCCTCCAGTCGAAATCAAGGGAGTCGTCAATAGGCCCAAAAAAGACTCTGGTAACCAAAGCAGTTTGTTGTCAAGAAATAGAGCACGGCTCTTTGACTCTGGGCCGGCGGGAATCAGAGTCCGCAGAAAACCACTTTCTGAAAGCCATTGCAAAGCTTCAGCGGGAATTCTGAACGCGTTAGGCCCGCATTCATACAAATAACCAGCTTTACGAGAGGTCTGAATCACCCCCCCAGGCACTGACGAACTTTCAAGAACAAGTAGATGCTTCGCCCGTTTAGACGCCTCCGCTGCAGCCGAAAGCCCAGAGATACCTGCTCCAACTACAACTAGATCTAGCACCTCGTCGGTCAAGTTCCCGCCAGTGCTCTTACTGCATCGGTAAACGAACGTACACCGGCAACGGGGGTATCAGGCCTACATCCGTGACCTAGGTTTACAATGTAGCCACGAGCGCCTTCAGCCTCATTCGCCATCTCTCGAACTCGGTTGAACAGCTTCTCGGGAGGAAGATTAAGCTCGTCAGGAGGAAGATTTCCCTGTAAAGCAACCTTACCTCCAGTGAGTTTGACCAAGTCTCGCAAAGACATGGAGCTACCCGCAGAAAAAACGTCACAACCCGACTCGAGCATTGGTTGCACAAGGTGGCAGGCCTCACCACCAAACAAAACAAAAGGAACCCTTCCGGAGATTGATTTAGCAATCTTTTTGATCACCGGGAGAACAAATCGCCTGTACTGACTCTCGGTAAGAATACGTGCCCATGTATCGAAAAGCTGAACAGCTTGGGCGCCGGCGTCTACCTGGGCTCGTAAGTAAAGAATTGTCTCCTCTCCAAGCTTCTTTATTAGATCAATCAAAAAGTCTGGATCCCGATCAGCCAGTTCCTTAACTAAAGAAAACTCGCCCGTCGGATCTCCTTTACCATTTAGTAAATAACAAGCCAATGTAAAAGGAGACCCAGCAAAGCCAACGAGGGGTATGTGTCTGCTTTCGAGAGCTCCTCTTAGTCTCCGGATTATTTCAAAAACGTAAGGAACAGTTTTCTCCGGATCCTTGACCCTCAGTTCATTCAATTGGGACCATTCGCGTATAGGTTCCGAAATTATTGGCCCTGGCGAAAATTCGAGATCTACGTCCATACCTAAGATAGGAATAAAAATATCTGAGAACAGGATGACGACTTCGCTTCCGACAAGGTCAATTGGTTGTAAAGAAACCTCTACAGCTCTTTCCACATCTGCACACATTTCCAGGAAGGTTACGCCGCTACGAACTTCGCGATATTCTGGCAAATATCTTCCGGCCTGTCTCATAAGCCAAACCGGAGGCCGATCGACTGGCTGCCCTTTGCAAGATCTCAGAAATCGCTCTTCGGGGGTGAGCAGCCTAATAGCCTCCCAGGAGCGCCCAGCGGTTGCGATGAAAACTAGAGTCTCCAAAAGTTAGTTCACAAGCACGAGCACGCTTAAGATACAAACCGATATCATATTCGTCCGTCATCCCTACTCCGCCAAACATCTGAACACCTTCATTTGATGCCAGCAAGTAAGCATCCGAGCAACGAGCTTTAGCTAGCGAAACTAGCTTCGAAGAGTTTTCCGACTCCTCGTCTATCGCTCTCGTGCACGCCATCGTCGCACTCCTCGCAAGTTCTAATTCAATGAAGATATCCGCAGCCCGGTGCTTCAAGGCCTGAAAGGACCCCACTACAGTCTCGAACTGCTTCCGCTCCTTAACGTGATCCATTGTCAATTTGAATGCCTGTTGCATTCCTCCAAGCATCTCGGAGCATAAGCCAGCCGTAGCGTAATCAACCACGTCTTCGAGCAAAGTGGCTCCACGATGTAATTCTCCGACTAGAGCACTTCGTTCAACAGAAACCCCTGAAAGAGATACTACTGCTGAATTTCGAAAATCTACTCTTGTTTGTCTTGTCACCACGAGACCGTCGGCGTCGGAGGGTACCAAAAAAATCGAGATACCCTCTGAAGAACGCGAATCTCCCGCAGTTCTGGCAACTACCAAGAAGCAGTCTGCTACATGTCCATCGAGGACCAAAGTTTTTTCTCCTGTTATAGAGAAACCGTTATTAATAACCTCGGCTCGCGTCTCAACGACATTAAGATCGTAACGGCTGCCCAGTTCTTGGTAAGCGAGCGATATGATTTTTTCGCCGGCTGCAATACCTGGTAGCCAGGTACCCTGCTGATCTTTGGTTCCGCCTCGAATCAGCATCTGCCCGCCGAGTAAAACAGTGGAAAAAAATGGTTCTGGGGCCAGCCGAGAGCCTAAACCTTCAAGGACTATCGCGAGGTCAGCCAAACCCATGCCGGCCCCTCCATACTCTTCTGGAATAGAAATTCCAACCCAACCTAGTTCGGCCATTTCTTTCCAAAGCGCCTTGGAATACCCCGTGTCGTCATTGGAGTCACGTAGAGCCCGAAACCTTGAGACAGGAGAACGTTCTTCAACAAAATCTCCCACGGTTTTGCTAATCAGCTCCTGGTCTTCGCTTAGAACAAGTTGCACTATCAAACACCTCTAATCTGGGAGTCCTAAAACTCTCTTTGCAATAATATTCCTCTGTATCTCTGACGTGCCGCCTTCAATAGAATTACCGCGCGACCTTAACCATTCTCGCGTTCTACCAAGCTCTTCGTCTTCAAAGCCTGCACCCTCCCATCCAAGTGACTGCGGTCCTGCAATTTTCATAAGTATGTCGTACCTGCGTTGGTTTAGTTCCGTTCCGTAAACTTTAAAGAGAGAACTCTCAGCGCCCGGCTGTTGGCCCGCACGAGCGGCATCCCGAGTGCGCTGAACTGTATACTTAAATGCCGCAGTATCCATCTCATTTTGCACAATACGATCACGAAGCACCGCATCGGCGACCTCGCCTCCGCCTCCATAGACGTAGGACTTAGCCATCTCAGGCAAGGTCTTCGCTTTTTTGCCCTCTGCGGCACCTCCAAATGCATCGGCAATCATCGAACGCTCATGCCCTAAAAGAGCTTTCGCAACTGTCCAACCCGCATTTTCTTCCGTAACGACATTCTTTCGGGGAACTCGAACGTCCTCAAAATAGGTCTCACAAAAAGGCGAGGAACCACTTATCAGTAAAATAGGCGATACACTAATACCAGGCGTCGCCATATCGATAAGGAGAAACGTAATCCCTTCTTGCTTTTTCGCTCCTGGATCCGTTCTCACTAGCGCAAAAATCCAATCGGATTTGTCTGCATAAGACGTCCAAACTTTTGTCCCATTGATAATGTAGTCGTTGCCATCGACCTCGGCCCTTGTCTGGAGAGACGCGAGGTCCGACCCCGCACCAGGCTCTGAATAGCCCTGACACCAGCGGACCCGACCCTTGACTATTGAAGGTATATGTTGAGCTTTTTGTTCGTCTGTACCAAAGCGTAGTAGGGTGGGACCAATCATCGTAAGTCCGAATCCAATCAAAGGCGCAGGAAGCTTCAAGCGAGAGACTTCCTCCCTAAAAACCTTATGTTCATCGTCGGAAAGACCCGCACCACCGTATTTCTTTGGCCAAGTAGGTGCAGTTAGACCCTTCTCCGCGGCTAGAGAAAGCCATTCCTCTTGCTCGGGATGGGGGAAAATCGGGTTTCGCCCTCCCCAACATCCTTCCAGGACATTGTTCCCAATCCCCTTTAGTGCGCCGGGAGCACTGCTCTCAAGCCATTCTCGAATTTCCTCGCGGAATATCGTTAATTCAGTCATTTTTTCTTTCCATCCTACGTTTGAGGTCTAGAGATCGTCCTTAGAGGACGAGTGTTCATATTGTAGCTACCTTATCTGCTGTGCGAATTCTACTGGCCAGCCCCCGAGGTTTTTGTGCCGGAGTGGACCGGGCCATCGAAATCGTCGAGCTCGCCTTGGCCCGCTTCGGTCCGCCAGTATACGTCCGCCATGAAATCGTACACAACAGACATGTAGTAGACAGCCTTCGCGAAAAAGGGGCCATATTTGTCGAGCACTTACGCGAGGTTCCGAGAGGTTCACGACTTATTTTTAGCGCCCACGGGGTCTCGCCAAAAGTACGGGAGGAGGCGGCCGATCGAAGCCTGCGTTGCATTGACGCGACGTGCCCTCTCGTAACCAAGGTTCATCTTAGGGCAACTCGGTTCGCCAAAGAAAATGCGGATATCGTCCTTGTTGGACATGCTGGCCACGTCGAAGTCGAAGGTACGATGGGGCACGCGCCCGATATCATCCAATTGGTAGAAACAACGGACGATGTAGAAAAGCTCAAAGTCAACCGCCCCGAGAGCCTCGCGGTTCTAACACAGACAACACTGTCGGTTGACGACACCCATGAAATTCTTGCCTCACTACGAAATCGATTTCCTGAAATCCAACTGCCTAGAAAAGACGATATCTGCTACGCGACGCAAAATCGGCAAAACGCTGTAAAGCAGATCTCGAAGCATGCAGACCTCGTTTTGGTTGTCGGTGCCCCCGAATCGTCCAATAGCAATCGACTGGTGGAACTTGCCCGAAAACGAGGTGTCCAGGCGCACTTGGTTCAAGATGCTGAAGAAATTAATCCGAACTGGCTCAAAAAAATAAACTGCGTCGGAGTCACAGCGGGAGCCTCAGCCCCTGAGAACTTGGTCCAAGAGGTCGTCCGCCGTCTAGTCAAAATTGGACCAAACTCCGAAGTCCACCCCATGCCACCAGTTGACGAAGGCGTTGTCTTTGCCGTCCCGCCTTCCCTTAGGGATTAGGAGAATATCGTTCCTCTCCGAAACTATCCCATCGAAGAACCCCCGGACTCGACACGAGATCCTGAAGCATCGCCTACCAACCCTTCTAGTGCACTAACTGACCGGGCAGTTCAAACGAGTCCTTCAGGAGGACTTTTTCGAAGTACGGGGACAAGCTTGGAAGTGTGGACTCTCTCTTGGCCAGTGATGCTTTCACAACTTCTAATTACGATGGTTAGCCTGGTTGACATCGGGATGGTGGGAAGGTTAGGGACTGACGAACAAGCTGCGGTGGGTTACGCGACACAATTCCATTTTCTGACCCAATCCATTTATTTCGCTATCGGTTTTGCATGCGTCGCTCGTATGTCCTTTGCGATCGGGGCACGAGAGCCTACCCGAGCCAAGAAAGCACTATGCGCTTCGGTTGCACTTGCTTTGGGTTCCTCTTTGGTCTTTGCGGGTCCGATTGCGTTGTTTCCAGAAACGCTTCTAGTGGGCCTCGGAGCAACACCTCAGGTCACACAATTATGTGCCCCATACCTCAAACTCATGATGTTGTCCTCTCTTTTGTTGTCAGTTTCACTAATGATCGAAAGCGGACTACGAGCAGATCGTGACACAAAGACTCCTATGCGTATTGCAGTCTTTGTTACTGGTCTAAAAGTTGCGCTCAACTTTTTACTCATATTTGGCATGTGGGGGTTCCCCAGATTAGAGCTATATGGCGCTGGGCTCGCAACTCTTATTTCGCAAATGCTTGGACTAGCTCTCTTCATCGGAGTTGTAGTGCGATCTCCTATCAATGGACCAATTGGTATTCGGGCAAAAGACTTTCGAAATATGTCCTCAGAATTCAACAAAGTCGCCCGGATTGCCGGTCCAAGTGTCATTGAACGTGTCGGCATGAACCTAGCAATTTTTGTTTTCTTCATAATTCTCGCCAGCTACGGGACAGTGGCGATCGCTGCCTACACAGTCGGCATTCGTCTTCTTTCATTCTCATGGATTCCCGGTATCGGATACGCTCAGGCCGTGGCTACACTTGTCGGCCAAGCGCTAGGGAGAAGAGACATTGAAGGCGCTCGCAAGGCCGGGTGGAGAGCGGCTCGCCTCGCCATCCTGACGGCTCTACTCATGGCAGCTCTCGGGGCACTCTTTAGCTCGCCTCTGGCACACCTTTTCAGCCAAGATACCGAGATGATCGCAATCCTAATTCCCTTCATGTTAGCAATGTGCCTTACCCAACCACCCTTGCAACTTCATTTCACTTTAGCCGGTGCTCATCGAGGAGCAGGAGATACTTGGACCCCACTTGTGACGTCTTTGGTGGGCACGTGGCTACTTCGCGTACTTTTAGCGAGCATTTTTGCTGAGCTTGGAATGCCCATTATGTGGATCTGGGCAGCAATGTTTTCTGACCATTTAGTAAGAGCGGTCTGGATGACGTGGGCCTTCAGTCGAGGCAAATGGCTTCGGAAAGCTTTCGCAACCTAGGAATCACTCTTCTTGTTGGATAATTATTTTGCCAACCCTTCGAAGGAAAGGCTCAACGCGTTATTTTCCGCACTTACACGAACTATTCCCCCTTTTTCTAAAACTCCAAAGAGGATCTCATCGGAGATACGATCTTTCAGTTCCTCCTGAATCACTCGATCGAGTGGGCGAGCGCCAAAGTCTGGATCGTACCCTGCACCTGCCAACCACTTTCTTGCTTCTGCGTCGAGTTCAATCTGTATCTTTCGTTCCAATAGTTGCACGCGAACTTCCTCAACAAATTTGTCCACAACCCGAACCATCACTTCGGGGCTTAGGTTCTCAAAATGAACTACCTCATCAAGTCTGTTCCGAAACTCTGGACTAAATAGCCTCTCGATTTCTTTACCACCATCACCACGCCGTCCTCCAATGAATCCGATTTGTCTTTCAGCCATCTCTCTGGCACCTGCATTGGTTGTCATAATTAGAGTTACGTGCCTGAAATCTGCTTCACGCCCGTGATTATCGGTTAGTGTCGCCCGATCCATAACCTGCAAAAGAATCGAGAATAAATCTTGATGTGCTTTCTCAATCTCATCCAGAAGCACTACGGCATTGGGATTTTTTCGAACCGATTCAACCAACTGACCACCCTCGTCATAACCCACGTATCCGGGGGGTGCTCCAATTAAACGAGCCACGGAATGCTTTTCCATATATTCACTCATATCAAATCTCAGAAAAGAAACTCCAAGACTGGATGCAAGCTGCTTTGCTAATTCTGTTTTACCAACTCCAGTGGGACCGGAAAAAAGAAATGAACCCATCGGTCTTTCTGCTCCCGACAAACCCGCCCGTGAACGTTTCACAGCACGTGCAACCGTGCCCACTGCTTGAATTTGACCGAATACGACACGCGAAAGCTCTTCCTCGAGAGAGCTGAGTTTATCTCGTTCCGAGCCAGTCGCGCGCAACATTGGTATTCCAGCTATCCGAGAGATCTGTGCCTCTACATCTCGGATGCCAACTGTATTACGTCGTTTCGAGGAGCTTCTTAACCTAACGGCCGCACCAACTTCATCCATTACATCAATTGCTTTATCAGGCAAGAAACGGTCGTTGATATGTCTAGCCGAAAGCTCGGCCGCACCACGCAACGCGGCAGCCGTATACCGGATTCCGTGATGGGTTTCATACCTTGGGGCAAGTCCCTGGAGTATTTTTATAGTTTCCTCGATGCTGGGTTCCGCGACGTCGATCCGTTGAAAACGCCTCGCCAGAGCACGGTCACGTTCAAAATGTCGAAATTCTTGGTAAGTAGTAGAACCCATGCATCTCAATTGACCGTTTTGTAGTAGGGGCTTAAGTAAGTTCGAAACATCAACCGTGGCACCTTGTGCTGCACCAGCACCAAGAATCGTGTGAATTTCATCAATGAAGAGAATAGGATTTTCTCGTTCCCGAATAGATACAACTAACGCTTTAAATCGAGCCTCAAAGTCTCCTCTAAACCGAGTACCTGCCAAAAGAGCACCTAAATCGAGAGAAAAAATTTCGGCACTTTTAAGATCGCGGGGAACGTCACCTGCAAGGATTCTCTGTGCCAATCCTTCAGCGAGGGCTGTCTTGCCGACACCCGTTTCGCCGA
>Ga0310344_10002208_pt1 | contig 14682 bp, 12 predicted proteins | sample HC15DNA20200_MG_FD_203801 | JGI IMG/M metagenome (GOLD analysis project Ga0310344, IMG submission 203801) | Marine microbial communities from station ALOHA, North Pacific Subtropical Gyre - HC15-DNA-20-200_MG | ecosystem: Environmental > Aquatic > Marine > Oceanic | place: Pacific Ocean: North... | reverse complement strand
GGCCTGGTCCGGGACCCTGTAGCTTGGAAATCACTGCACCAAAAGTAGGCCATCCTCCTGCCGGCTCATTGTCTCCGGGGCGGCCACCCGGACGTCCCGTATAACACTGAAATGACTCATGCCGGTTCTGTCCGCCAACTAAAGAACGAATCAAAACCATCTTGTCTACGTTCTTGGCCAACGTCGGCAGAAGCTCACAAATCTGAATGCCAGGAACGGCGGTTTGTATCGGACTGAATGGTCCCCTGATTTCCTGTGGGGCATGAGGACGCATGTCAACTGTATCAAGATGAGTGGGCCCACCGGGAAGATAAATCATGATGACAGACTTTTCCGAATTTCTTGCGGGCGCATGCGACTGAGCGCGCAACACCTCTTGCAAAGAGATTCCTCCAAGACCCAATCCACCTATCTGAACAAAGCTTCTGCGCGAAAGACCGTCGCAAAATTTTCCACCCGCATTGTTTCCCAACAGTGTCAACACTGGCACGTCTCCTCCGTCAATTTTCTGTAATCGCGGGTCATTTAAAACGTGTATCAGAATTTCCAGTTTATGCTTTTTACGCCAAACATCCAGTTTACATCATAGTTGTGTTTCAGAAGCACGACCATAGCGATCACGTTTCAATCGCCGTGACTGCCTACTGATCGGTCATTTACGGCAAGGAACTTTGTCCGTCCACACAATACAAATGCTCTATGCCACGAATGAATACATCTCCGTTCGAGATGGATGGAGTCGAAAAAACAGGTTCATTTAAAGCGTTTCGACTCAGCACTTCCGAATCCGGACCGGTACTTAAAACGGATGTAGTACCGTCCTCATCAACATAGTAAAGATGCGTTTCCGATCCAATTATCGATGCGGTAAACGCCCTTCCCAATCGTTTCTGCCAGACTGGCTTTCCTGTCTGACCGTCTAAACAAGTCGCAATTCCCTTGTCACTGACAAGATAAAACAGTCCCTTTACATACACCGGAGAAGGAACAAATGGGGAACCTCGAGGAGTACGCCATAGGACATGTGACTCGGTGACATCACCATTTCCTCCGGGCCGAATCGCCAGACTGGCACCACCCGGACCGGAAGTGACAAAAATAAGCCCATCACCTGAAACGGCAGTAGGCACAGAATCTTGAGTTAATCCGCGTGCAACCCATTGCTCGGTTCCGGTTAACGGATCGTAACCACGAACTTGGAAATTGCCGCAGACAATCAATTCCGCCTCACCCCCCGCTCGGGTCAGAAAAGGAGTCGTCCAGGAAAGATTTTCCTTTCGGTTTGTTTTCCAGAGATTTTTCCCCGAATACGGATCCATAGCAATCAAATAGGATTGACCCCAATGGTCACATTGCAAAATCAGCATTTCATTTACCAGCAAAGGGGAACTACTCATTCCAAAACGATTTTGAAATCGTTCGTACTCCTGCACCAAAGAACGACTCCACAGCAAATTTCCTTTTACATCCAAGCAAAACAAGTCACCTGTACCAAAAAAACCCCATACCATACTTCCATCGGTAACCGGTGTCGGAGTGGCCATGGAACTGCGTCCCTGAAAGTAACGTGTTGGAGATGTACCCCAAAATCGACGATGCCAGACAACCCCACCGTCCTTCCGATCCAGACATAAGAAATGCAGCTGTCCATGCTTGTTGCCGGAAGATGCCGTTACAAAAACATACTCATTCCAAATCACGGGTGTGCTGACCCCCATACCTGGAAGTGCCACCTTCCAGCGGATACCTTTATTTTCCGACCACTGGGTCGGCAACTCTTTTTCGGATGTTATCCCGTTTCCTTGAGGCCCCCGCCAACCCGGCCAGTCTGCCGCCTCTCCCGTTGAAACCGCAGCTGCCAGCATTAGAAGACTGATCATTTGCACACGCAACAACACACGTATACAGACACACATCTGATTCCCCGATTCTTCAATTGATACAAAGCTTTCACATAATTCGAACGCAACGTACAGAAATCCATCACCGCTCTGAATCGTTCAACTGTGAACCTTTACGAATCTCCGGTAGGGCATAATCGAAAGCCACTCCTTTTCCATCCGATTCACAAATCCTCATCTGAACAGACCAGAGATTGGACAGTTCAGGATTACTGTACTTTGTCCCCTGACAAACTTTTACCAGAATTCGATTACGACCTTTCTTCAACTTTACATTGACTCGAAAACGATCAAATCGAGTTCCGTTCTTCCACTCTTCTTTCGCAAAAACTTTCGAGTCATTTAACCAAATGGACAGATTATCATCGGCACCACAGCGAAACTGTGCATGATGGTCCTTTTCGAGCGTTACCACAGTGAATGCGTAAGCAGCTGCTTCGTCACAGGGACTGAGCGTGTCCACGAGGTTCACCGTGCCAAAGGTATCTTTCGTACGATAGCGTTTCCAGCTCACTTCCCCTAATTTCCCCATATATCGGGCCTGTAAATCCACGTTTTTTTCAGGGGGATAGACCGTCCCAAAAGAAGACGTACCAGGACCATGAAATGGCCCAATCAAATACCAGTCCAGAATATAGCCCAGCTGGTCTACAATACTGACCGGTTGCCCAAGGTTTACCAATTGGTCGGCCGCTGTACGTATTTGATTTTCATCGCGAGAGAACTCAAATGCCCTTTGAAAAAGGGTAATCGCTTGCTCAGATTCGTTGTTTTCCTGCCTGCGTTTCGCCTGTTTCAGAAGGTGATCAATGGCATCAAATCGAAATTCTGGATCTTCCACTAGCCCGGGAATTATCCGTCCAGGAAATTCCGGATCGCGTCTAGCAAGCACGGACAACACCAGACGACGAACACGACCTTCACGACGAGAATCCATAAAAAAATCGTGAAATTCCTGCTCAGGAATCAACTTCGGGTTCTGGGCCCAGGTGCGGTCAACAATCTCGTCAAACACAGACCTTAACCAATTCGAAGATACAATATCGGGAGTGTCCATTCCCACCAGTAAATCGTGTAAAATTTCCGGTCCCCGACCAGCTAACTGGGTCCGGGCAGCACGCGCTTCCTGCGAACCACGTCCTTGCGCACCAACCGAACGAATGGTTTCAATCCATTGAGTAACCCTATCATCGCTTGCATTCAGGTTTCCCCATCCCATTGTCAGCAACAAGACTAGGCCGAGCTTTCTCATGTCATAATCACTTTCAAAAGAACCATTATCAAACTGACCTGGAACCACGTACCACTATGGTGACCATCCCATTCAGGTCCCAAAGTACCCATTAAACTATTCTATCGCCGGACAAAATTCAAACCGACCTTTCACCCCATTACACCATAACCATACGGGGTCGTAATGGGCTGCGATTCGTCAAAACGCTGAAGGCGTAAAGGGGCAATATCAAGAGTAGTCTGCCCGTCAACCACTAGTTCGGACATCAGACGCCCCACAACAGGTGAAAATTTGAAACCGTGCCCGCTGAAACCCGCAGCGCAGTACAGTCCTTCGATACCGGGAACGGCACCGAGTAATGGATGCCAATCCGGAGTGATGCTGTACATTGCCGAATAGCCTCCTCGAAAGGGGCTCGAACCCATAAAAGGAAGCCGGTTACACATCCGCGCGTGGCAGTAAGACAGGAAGCTCTCTTTAGGAATTTCCGGACAGTGATCCGGATCCACTTTCGCGTCGGCCTCTTCCGAGCCAAGACTGCCAACATGCATCATCTCTCCCCAGGTGGGTTTAAAGTAAATGTTATTTGCAAAATCACAATAAACGGATACGTTGCCCGATTCCGTTGCAGGTCGACGGAACAAGGCTACCTGCGCTCGACACGGATCTACCGGTAAATGAAAACCAGCAGTCTGTGCAACGCTTGCTGCCCAAGGTCCGGCGGCAATGATGACATTTTTTGAAGAAAAATCGCCTTCGCTGGTTTTGATTCCGGTAACATGCGACTCCCGAATTTTGATTCCTTTAACTTCAACCGGTTGAAGAATTTCAGCGCCATCCCTTCGAGCTGCCTCGGCAAACGAGGCCAGGGCTTGCATGGCCTCAACATATCCCGCTTCCGGCTCATAGACGGCAATCTCATCCGAACACAGTTGACTGTCAGGATTCATCTCCCGAAGATCATCAGACGATATTTTTCTGACGTCGACTCCTTCCTGCTGTTGCATTTGCAACACGGCTTCCAGTCGTTTTTCATCATTTCGTGGAACAACCAAAATCATTCCCGATTGGGTAAACACACGAGGCCCACCCACCCTATCTTCAAAAGACTGGAAGAACTGTAGCCCCTGCATTGCCATCCTTGTTGTCAGTTTATGTGTATAATGCTGACGAATGATGGCACCGGTCTTACCGGTCGATCCAGCACCCAAGAAACGACGTTCCATCAGCAAAACACGCCCGACTTTACGACGTGCAAGATGGAAAGCCAGGCTGGCTCCCATGATTCCACCGCCGACTATAATAAATTCTGCCTGTCTGCCTTTCACACCCGGCTCCTTTTTCTCGGTCGGGTAACTCGATTATCGTTTACTTTCATTTAAACCACGGCCTCTGTTTTGACAATGTCACTACGAGGTAGGATACTCTCCGAAGTACTTGAAAACCTGGAACCTCAGAACGAATCAAAACGGACTGCCCGGAAAACCCGACCTGACTCTTGTAACAGGACGTGGTAGATACGCGCAACCTGACTTCATTCCTTCCGAGCCTCCTTTCCCGAAAAACGCTATCTGAACAGGACCCTAATGTACGTTGCAAAACAAATTTTCACGACCAAAGGCGTTGGTCAACACAAAGAGAAACTCGCCAGTTTTGAAATGGCTTTGCGCAAAGCCGGTATCGCACAGTTCAACCTGGTTCGAGTCAGCTCCATATACCCTCCCCGTTGCAAAAATACCACGAAATCCCAAGGGTTGAAACAGCTCGAACCCGGACAAATTGTACATGTTGTCATGAGTGAAAATGCCACCAATGAACCCCACCGCCTGATCGCAGCCTCTGTCGGAGTGGCAACTCCTCGCGATACTGAAGGATTCGGCTACCTGAGCGAACATCATAGCTTTGGACAAACATCCGAAAAGGCTGGAGACTATGCGGAAGATCTCGCGGCCGAAATGCTTGCCACCGTACTGGGAGTTGAATTTGATGCGGACAGCAGCTGGGATGAAAAACGTGAAATATGGCGTTTTTCCGGTCAAATTTACAGATCCAGCAATACCACACAAACTGCCGTTGGAAACAAAAAAGGACTCTGGACAACCGTCATTGCGGCAGCAGTGCTGCTGCCCTGACAAACGACTACCTTATCAAATGCCACCATTGAATAGCTTTCATTGATCTCCTCCATGGATTCTGAAACCATTCGGGCAGAAACTCTATCACGATTATTTTCAAATAGATTCAGAGGAACGCATACTCATGAAGATGCTGGAGAAATGCTCTCAATGGAAAATTGACCCTACTCCGATTTCCAACTCAACGGGTATTTCGGAACTGATTGATGGAACGTTTCTAGCATATAACGCGAGTCGCCTGCGCGAATCCTGCGACCTCTTTAGTCAAAAAATGCTTAACGAGAACGTGATCGTGGGAATCTCTATTAGTGGTGCGTTAACTCCCGCCGGCATCGGTCAAAGTTGTCTGATTCCACTGATGGAAGCGGGTTTTGTTGACTGGATTGTTTCAACCGGAGCAAACCTCTATCACGACACGCATTTTGCGCTTGATTTTGACCTTCACCAAAGTGGTCCCCGACACGATGACCTGAAATTAAGAGAACACCGTATCATTCGTATTTACGATATTCTGTTTGAAGAAGCGGTTTTGCTGGACACCGATCGATTTTACCACCAATTGCTACAGACGGAACCGTTTCAGCGAACAATGGGATCCGCCGAATTTCACTGGTTAGTTGGTAAGTACCTTGCTGCACGAGACCATCAACTCCAACGTCCTCCTCGAAGTATTTTGTCCTGCGCCCACCAACTCGACATTCCGGTCTATACTTCAGCACCTGGAGACAGTTCCATGGCACTCAGCGCAGCTGCACTATCCTTGGAAGAATCGAAGTTGCGCATCGACCCCTGGACCGATATCAACGAGACTGCAGCACTGGTTTACGATGCTCAGAAAAAAGGCAAAAACGCTGCTTTGATTCTCGGCGGCGGTACCCCGAAAAACTTCCTGTTACAAACTGAACCGCATATTCAGGAAATACTAGGACTGGAGAGCTGTGGATATGACTACTTTCTACAGTTCACTGACGCACGGCCCGATACGGGCGGACTTTCCGGCGCCACACCCTCAGAAGCAATGACCTGGGGAAAACTCGATCCAAAACAACTACCCGATGCCGTGACTTGCTATGTAGATTCCACCATAGGGTTTCCCCTTTTGTGCGCCTACGCGTTAGCCAATCACGTGCCACGGGAACCCAGAAGACTCTATCGAACTCTAAATGAAAAACTGACTGCCCTTCGTCATGATTACCGGAAGCAGCTGACTTCACAGTCAGAATCAATCTCCGTGGAACAACAGGATATCTCTTAGCGAACCCACCCCCCTATGATCGTAAAACCGGTTTTATCACCCAGGAAACCCGAAAAACACACTTCCTTGGGAAATCTTCATCCCGTGTGCCGTCTGGGGCTGGCAACGCGCGGTGGTACCCGCCTTCTAAAACAGGACGTGTTATGGGCACTTGAAAGGGGAATCAACTATCTGAACTGGCCTGGACACGAGGACGGGATGAGCGAAGCCATTCGATCCCTGTCCCCTCGACAGCGAGAACGCGTGATCATTGCCGTACAATTAGGATCACGGTACACAACAGATACGCAGATGGAGCTCGACGCTATTTTGCAGACACTGGCTGTTGACTATATCGACCTGGTAACCCATTACTACGTTGAAACGGAACACGAGTGGCAACAGATCATGCAACCTGATGGAGCACAGGACACTCTGGAAAAAGCCCGTAAATCCGGCAAGCTACTCATGATTGGATTAACCAGTCACCAGCGATCTTTGGCTGCTGAGTTTGCCCAAAGTGGTAAGTTGGACGCGCTCATGATTCGTTATAATGCAGCCCATCGCGGCGCGGAACAGGACGTGTTTCCGATAACGGATCGAATCCAGATTCCCGTGATCACCTATACTGGACTACGCTGGGGGGCACTCATGAAAAGCACACCTGCCGATCCGACTGGCTTTGTCCCACCCTCGGCGGCCATGTGGTACCGTTTTGTTATCAGTCACCCATCGGTTTCTGTCAGCCTTATGGCACCCAATACGCGTGAGGAACTGGAATCGAACCTGACCATTATTGACAACTGGGAAGGACTGACCCATGACGAATATCAATTGATGGTCCACCATGCCCTCCGTGTGCGACAGCATGCGGGGCATTTTCCCTAAAATTTTTCACTGCGTGATTTCCAGCAAACGTGGCTTTTCGATTCGGACATAGTCATCAAACGCCATCGAAACAGACCGGGTGTGTTCACCGGCATTAAAGTTGATAGAGTGGTTTTCCCCGAGTAGTGGATCACATACGGTATCGAGATTAAATAGTGTTCCAAAGGGTGGAATACTACCGGGTTTCAGCCCGGTTATCGCAAGCACCTCTTCGATCGATGCAAAACGAATCCGACGTTGATCAAAGTGTTCCCGAACCTTCCTATTATCCAGTTTACGGTTCGCGGGCATGACAAATAACATAACGGCATCCCCCACTTTGATAAGAAGTGCCTTGGCCCCACTAGCCAGGGAACTTCCACGCACTTCCGCCGCCTCTTCGCTGGTGTAAACCGCACGATGTTCAACAACATCAAACTTCACGCCTGCCTGGGTTAACAATTGGTCAATTTGTTCAAAAACCTTCACAGACATCCGCCTTCCTGATCTGTTCCTAATTCAAAGTAAGACACACGCAGCCAGCTATCAGTCGAATCACGGTAGCCAGAATCGTCTGTTAAAAACCCTCCATACCAGCGGTATCAGCGTGACTCACGGGCACTCGGAGCATCCGAAAAAGAAATAGACGCTCTTTCCGTATCCTGAAACGCTACCAGTAGATTGCCACCCAGAACTTTCAGAATCTGTTTGTCGCTGTAGCCTCGGTCCAGGAGTCCTTGAGTGATGTAGGGAAACCTGGAAACATCCTCAAGCTGACCAGGCACACGTGTAATACCGTCAAAATCTGATCCCAGACCTACATGATCAATCCCAGCTACTTTGACAATATGGTCAATATGATCCAGGACATTGCGAAGAGTTGCAGTCCTTGTTTCTCCAACCAGAAAAGTCGAATAGAAATTCACCATTACCACACCTCCATTATCGACCAACCGCTGCAGCACGTCATCTGGCACATTCCGGGGGTGTTTATGCAGAGCAAAAGCGGATGAGTGAGACGCGATGACAGGAGCCCGTGTTACCTGCAAAACATCCCTCATGGTGTCGGCTGAGACATGTGAAATGTCAATCAACATGCCTAAACGGTTCATTTCTCGAACAACTTGTTCACCAAAATCAGTTAATCCACCATGACGGGCTTCGTCGGTGGCGGCATCTGCCCAATCCAGTGTCTGGTTATGTGTAAGTGTCATGTAACGTGCACCAAGACGGTAATACATACGTAACAAGGCGAGTGAGTTTTCAATAGCATGCCCACCTTCAATGCCAATCAGGCAAGCGATTTTGCCACGCCCTCGAATACTCCGAATCTGTTCTACGTTAACCGCCAGTTCGAACACCTGTTCATAACGTCTTACCATACGATGGATCAAATCCATCTGTTCCAGACAGTAACGGCTTGATTCACCACTTTTAATTGTTTGAATAGGGACATACGCAGCCCAGAACTGAGCGCCAACCCCACCTTGTATAAGACGTGGGATATCGGTGTGAAACTGACTTTGGGAAGAAAGGAGATCCATTCGATCGAAAGATACGTTTCTCAACTTGTAAGGAAGATCATTATGCCCGTCGACCACCAAAGCCTGCCGGTGCAACGCGACCGCCCTGGCTGTCAACTTTACTGGCTCTTCGGTGTTTTCAATCCGGACAGACCGTTTGCCCACGGCCTCTGTTCGAAAAGAGGAACTCTCTGGAGGTACATCTTCAAAGGCGCGATCCGCACCGGGAACCGATGACAGCACTCCCCAAAAAACCATACCGGTCATTCCAACAAGGCCTAAATTGGACCAACCTCTGATCCCTTTTGTCCTACCATCGACTTTTTGCATCACGGTCTTCTGTCCCTCGGTTCCTGACCGAAAAAAACTCGAGATACCCCTTCCTTCATCCCTCACCTGACCGGCTGACGTTACGTATCCAGATCGGACGTGTCCAAACGTTTTTCCAGATCCAGTTTCTTGAAATGGTCGATCGTCTCCTCTATGCCATCGGTTAGTGATGTTTTCGGAATATCTCCAATTTCGGAGGTCAGTTTACTGTCATCAAGATCAAAACTGATAGGAATCTGATCGCCCCCGTAGGTAATCAGATCTTTTGCCTGTGGTGCTACACGACAAAGCGTCTCGTAAAACTCACTCATATCAACAACCGCTCCACGAAGGTTATAGACGGCTGCGCCTGAATAGGGGGCTACCAAACACCTTGAAAAGGTACCCGCCACATCTGAAACATACTGCATATCCTGGCGTCCGGCGTAAGCGATATGATACGGACGCCCCACGGCAACGGCTTTCATCGCTTTGGTCGGCTGTGACGTCAGGCCCTGGTCACGCCCTACTCCATACACGGTCCAGGGGCGAAGTCCAATAGACACGATATTGTGGTCCAACCAGTAGATTTGAGCGTTGTTCTCGTTGGCAACTTTAAATGCTCCATAGTGGGTGACAGGTGTCATGCGCGCATCATCACCAATCATGCCGGAATCATCTTGGCCGGGAGGGCTGTGGGCTGCTGCGGAACTGGCGTAAACAACACGGTGAATCTGATTCTGCAATTGTCGTACAGCCTCAAACACGGCCAAGGTCCCCACGACATTCACCTGAGCTCCTAGAACTGGATTTTCTCGACACGCAGGCACCTGAAGCGCTGCCAAATGCAAAACATGGTCAATCCGATTTTGCTCCATTGCAGCACGCAACGGCTGCACGTCCTGAACATCTCCTTGAATGTAACGGACTTTTTCAATCTCGCCTGACGCCATTACCAACTGCATCCGCTGCAAATCTTCACGTAAATCATAGATCCATATTTCTGCGTCCTGTTCGAGTAACTGTTTTACAATCCAGGAGCCAATGCATCCATAGCCACCGGTAATCAATACACGCACAAGCCTTCTCCCAAATTTAAGTGGTTAACGATATCACCGATTCTTCATTTTCACTTCTGATATTATTGCCTGCATGCGGACAACTGCAATTCGTGAATCCATGACAGGCCCGTTTCGTCTCACGCGCAACACCCACAGGCTATCACCCACTCGAACTCTCCATTTTTAACGTCAAGATGCTAGATCAGCCCTTTTGTGTTGCCTTCCAAAGAAGGTTGTTCTCTATGCCAGTCTGTACATTGCTGAAAAAGCCAAGCTGCCTGTAACAACGGTGATTCCTGAAAAGCGGGTGCCTGAATCTGTAAACCGATCGGCAATCCTGAATCAGAAAACCCACAGGGCACGGAGATGGCGGGAATACCTGCCAAATTCGCACTCGTAGTGTAAATATCTGCAAGATACATCGAAAGTGGATCTTCAAAATGTTGCGATAGTGGAAACGCAACGCGTGGATAGGTAGGCCCTATCAGTAGATCGACGTTCTGAAATGCCAGATCAAAATCTTGACGAATCAGTCTGCGAACTTTTAAAGCCTTAAGATAGTACGCTTCATAATATCCCGCGGACAGGGCGTAGGTCCCCAACATAATACGTCGTTTTACTTCTGGTCCAAAACCGGTCGCACGCGTACTACGACACATGTCCGTTAAATCTTCATAGGTTTTGGCACGATGTCCGAAATGGACTCCATCATAACGGGCAAGATTGCTTGCAGCCTCACAGGGAGCCACCAGATAATAGGTTGCAACCGCATACTTTGAATGCGGTAAAGAAATCTCTGAAATCTCCGCTCCCTCATTTTGAAAGACCTTAACCGCTGAACGAATTGCCCGATCAACTTCCGGGTCCAGTCCATCGTCAAAATGCTCACGCACTAGCCCCAGCCTGAGGGGTCTCTCGGACCGTTTCAGTTGCTGGACATATTCAGGCACGGGAATGTCTACAGAAGTCGAATCTCTTGGGTCGTACCCAGCCAGAACTTCCAGAAGTAACGCGGCGTCGGTAACATCTGTAGAAAGTGGGCCTACCTGATCAAGAGAGCTGGCGAATGCCACCAAGCCAAAGCGGGAAACACGCCCATAGGTTGGCTTTAACCCCGTTACTCCACACAAACTGGCAGGTTGACGAATTGACCCACCGGTATCGGTTCCAACTGACAAAGGGGCCATTCGGGATGCGACCGCAGCAGCAGAGCCACCGCTTGACCCACCCGGGATGCAGGACATATCCCATGGATTTCGTGTTATCTGAAATGCCGAATGCTCCGTGGATGACCCCATAGCAAATTCATCCATATTCACTTTTCCGATAATGACGGCATCGGATTCTTTCAAACGATCTACTACAAAAGCATCGTAGGGTGGACGATAATGCTCAAGCATCCTGCTACCGCATGTCGTTGGCTCCGCACGTACACAAAGCACATCTTTGACTGCAACAGGAATACCCGCAAGTTTACCTAGTGGTTCACCCGAGAGCCGTTTTCGATCAACATTGCGTGCCGTCTCCATCGCCTGGTCGGCATTAACGACAAGAAAAGCCTGAACCTGTGTATCCAGTGCATCGATACGATCCAGATAAGCGCGGGTCACTTCCTCAGAAGTGACTTCGCGTTTATGCAAAAGAATCTGCAGTTGCGCGGCAGTGGCATCAGTAAGTGACATGGCGACACCGCATCAGGTCAGCGCATTGACCGTATCAGGACAACGCTACAGTTATTCTCCAGAAGACTCTTCTGTCGACTCCGAGGCAGCTTCAGCAGTATCCGAAGCGGCTTCAGCAGTATCCGAAGCGGCTTCAGCAGTATCCGAAGCGGCTTCAGCAGTATCCGAGGCAGCTTCAGCAGTATCCGAGGCAGCTTCAGCGGGCTTCGATTCAGAAACACTCGCTACTGGCGGAATTTGCTTGGGTTCGGGAACTGGAAAATCTTCGGGAGACGTTCCAATATATTTTTTGAGCAGCGTTTGGACTTTTGCCGTCGGCTTAGCTCCAACCGAAAGCCAGTACTGAATCCGGTCGTCATTCAACTTGACCCGTCGATTGGTATCAGAAACCATCGGATCGTAAGTCCCTAGTTCTTCGATCACGTTGCCATCGCGCGGAGAACGCGAATCCATCGCACATATCCTAAAGAAGGGGCGGTGCCGACGCCCAAGTTTCTTCATCCGAATTCGAACAGCCACAGGGTTCATTCTCCTCTCACAGAATCTAATATCGCTGAGGTGGGACACCACCAGAAGGCATCCTACCGCATCCCTGTCAACTTCGCAATTGCAACGCGCAAAGACTTCCAGAAGGGTGCCGTTGCGATCGTAAGAAGCAACATTTAACATGATGGCAGGGGAAATATAAATATATCCTATCTGCTTTAATGAACCGACACACGATCCTGCCTCCTGTTTGACAAGTGAATTTATATGTTAAATTTTCTGACGGAAGGTCACGGACCTCAATTCTGCGATCGCATTGGAAGGCGCACGGCACTGGAAGTTGGTAGTCTCAGTACCTTGGGAATAGGCCTACCTGCGGTCCTGAGGGCAGCAAAGGGCGACGCAACGTCACCCTCCCCCACATTTGGGAAAACCAAACGCGTCATTCTACTTTACATGTGGGGTGGACCGGCACACCAGGATACATGGGACCTGAAACCACACGGTCCCTCTGAAACACGGGGAGAATTCCTGCCGATTGCTACCCGATCACCCGGGATGTTCATCAGTGAACATTTTCCCAGACTGGCCAAACACACCGACAAACTGGCTATTGTTCGCTCGGTCGGCCAGGAAGACAACAACCACTCCACAGGTGCCCATGCGGCGTTAACCGGTCGACGTCATGAACTACAGGCTGAAAGTTTTGGTGCACGAGACAGTGATTTCCCTCATTTCGGATCGGTCCTGTCACACCTGCGTCCCAATCAAGCGGGACTTCCCAGTTTTGTATCGCTCCCAGAGGTCATTAATACTACCAATGGGGCGATTACCCCAGGACAGAATGCCGGATTTCTGGGCAGGCAATATGATCCTTTTCGCATTAACCAACATCCAGATACAGCAGACTTTTCCGTTCGAAGCCTTACGATTCCCGACTCCTTCAGTCCGCAACGGTTACAACGAAGCAGTCAACTGCTGAAAAAGATAGAACAACAAGCGCGTTTGTCAGAACAATCTAAAACCGTACAAGCAATGGGGCGTATTTACCAGCAGGCACTGTCCATGGTTCTATCCCCGCAAGCCCGTCATGCGTTTGACCTTTCGTCTGAAAAAACGACTGATAGACAGCGATATGGCTTACATACATTTGGACAAAGTGTATTACTTGCAAGGCGGTTAATTGAAGCTGGTGTTCAATTGGTCACCGTCTACTGGCATCGGGAAGAGCCGACTATCGACACCACTTGGGATACCCATGCTCTCAATTTTCAGGAACTGAAAAATCGTCTCATGCCTGCAGTCGATCGCCCCATTTCCAGTCTTCTGGAAGACCTTCAATCGCGGGGACTGCTAGATGAAACACTGGTTGTCTGGAATAGCGAATTTGGACGCACGCCACGTATCAACGGTAATGCCGGACGTGACCACTGGGGCCCCTGTAACTCGGTCGTCATGGCTGGTGGCGGCGTCCCTGGCGGCCAGATCTTCGGTGCGTCAGATGAAAATGCCGCTTTCCCAACACGTGATAAAGTTACTCAAGACGACATCGCAGCAACCATCTACCACCTTCTGGGAATCCCTCCAGAAACGACCCTTTACGATCGTTTGCAACGCCCTCACACTCTCGCACTTGGGACCCCTATCACACGGCTACTTTCAGGAACGGCACTTCCCCGAAGTACGGTGCCTCCCCAGAACCTGTCAGATGGTTTTCAAACCGGACCTTTAACCGCTATGCTCCGAGAGCGTGGGTTACGTTTTCTCAATCTCGATATCGGCAACCCTGAGAGCGAAAAAATGTGGTCCCTGGATGGATGGAGCGAAGTATCTGGAGCGGGAATTGACTGTGGTCGAAGCCTTCGGATGAACTCGGCAACGGTCACGTATCAGGGACTGTTTTACACGCACTTCGATTACCGATGGCTGGCTCTGCGTTTGAATAACAGACAAACGCTTGCCGGAGTAACGCTACATGTAGCCGGACGCAAACTACCTCTACCTTCTTCCTTAGTCCAATCCAGTGAAAGACAACTCTGGCAAATTCCCTTCCCTAAAGGATTAATGGCCGCCACTTCGAAATTCAGTCTCGAGATCCAGGCCCCCGGCTGGTTTGTGACAGATATCGTTCTTCTGGGTAACCGTATCAAGAATTCACACCTTAAGGACGTAAGTCCTACCATACAAAAGACCTAGCCCACCATGTACTCAAGATCTGGCGGGATACACGAATATACACTTAGCTGTTGA
>Ga0310344_10002207_pt1 | contig 14685 bp, 13 predicted proteins | sample HC15DNA20200_MG_FD_203801 | JGI IMG/M metagenome (GOLD analysis project Ga0310344, IMG submission 203801) | Marine microbial communities from station ALOHA, North Pacific Subtropical Gyre - HC15-DNA-20-200_MG | ecosystem: Environmental > Aquatic > Marine > Oceanic | place: Pacific Ocean: North... | reverse complement strand
GGGCCGTTTACGAGCGTCATTCAAGCAGATGAAATTGCTGCCTTTATTTCTATTCCACGACCGAATGTTGAAGAATTAGTTGCATATAAAAAGATAGCTAGAAGAGCTGGAGATTTAGGGATTGCTACCTGTGCGGTAGTTATGAGGCGAGAAAACAACTTTCTTAAAGAGGTGAAAATTTCAGCGGGAGGTTATGTGCAAAAAGCAATTCGAATTCACGCTTTAGAGAAATTACTTACGGGTATTCCATTGGACGAAGTTAAGAAACAAATTGACAAACTTCAGACAATCGAAGAGATCACTGAAAAGCTTCTTCCTGTAGGTGGGTTGAGTGAGGACTATCTGTCTATAACTTTTTCTAGGTTGATTCGTTCCACACTAGAAAGTGCTTTAAATGGGAACTGACGAGATCAAACTATCTTTAAAAGTTAATGGGTCTCTAGAGACTTTTGTTTGCAAGCAGTTTAGTACTTTGCTTGATGCGCTTAGAGAAGGTCTGGGTCTTCTTGGGAGTAAATACGGCTGTGGGATTGGATACTGTGGTGCTTGCACGGTGCTTGTTGATGGCAATTCTGCACATGCATGTTGTCTCTTGGCTGAGACGATGCAAGGTAGAGAAATTCAAACAATCGAAAATACTGAAAATGATCAAATAGTAGAAAAGATTCAGGACTATTTTCTTTCAGAAGGAGCAGTTCAATGTGGCTATTGCATTCCCGGAATCATTATGACTATAAGAGGATTAGTGGAATCGTCGACGGAAAGGGTTACTGAAGATTCCCTCAGGGAACATTTGAACGGCAATATATGTCGGTGTAGTGGTTTTGCAAGTATTGTTCGGGCAGGTTTAAAGGCATGTAATTATGAATGACGTTCTAAGTGAGAGTAGGTTTCTGGGTAAATCTTTAGAAAGGTCTGATGGAAGGAAAAAAGTTCAAGGCGAAGCTGTTTATTTGCGTGACATGATCCTGCCAGATTTGCTTTTTGCAGCTGTTATAAGATCTCAGCTACCAAGGGCGAGAGTTAAGGAAATTCATAAAGTAGCTGCTTTGGAAATACCGGGAGTTATAGATGTTATTACGGCTGAAGAAGTTGCAGAATTCTCCCCAGTAAGTATTTTTCCAAATTCCCCAAAGATACAGAGAATTTTGACTGACACTCCACAGTTTGTGGGAGATGCTATTGGCGCAGTAGTAGCAGAATCTTATGAATTGGCGAAAAAAGTAGCAGAAGAAGTCGAAATTGAGATGGAAGAGCTTGCTAGTTGCTTGACAACCGAAGACGCGTTGGCGAACGATGTAGTGATTCATGAGTCGACTTCAGACAATTTCGCAGGTCCTGTGATTAATCATGTGAGCGGTGACTTCGAAACTTCCATAAAAGACTGTACTTATGTGTTTGAAGGTGAATATGAAACTCAGCGTCAAAGTGCACAAACAATCGAAGCGATGGCCTGCTTGTGTGACTGGAGTGATAAAAATACTTTGAAGGTTTGGACTCATCTAGATTCGATGTTCCACTTTCGGGATTCATTAGCTGAAATACTTGGGATTAACGTTGACTCGGTAATAGTAGAACCCCCTGAGGCTTTGGGAGCAACATTTGGTCTAAAGAACAGCATTATCGCTTCTCTAGAGCCGTTATGTGCGATTTTGTCAAGAAGAGCTGGAAGACCAGTAAAACTGCAACTCACTCCCGAAGAGTCCATTTTTACTACGGTTAGCAGACATCCTGCGAAAGTAAAATTGATCACTGGACTTGATGAGAACAAAAATATAGTGGCTAGAAGTGCTGAGATACTACTTGACTCTGGAGCTTATGGGTGGGGTTATGTAGTCGCACTAAGCATGCTAGGCAAGTGGGTATGTCTTTACCCTTGTGACAATTTAGAGTTTAATGCCACTTCGGTCTACACAAATCATATTTCAGGAGGAGCCTACAGAGCCGTAGGAACGGCACAGATACATTTTGCTATGGAGTCACAAATTGATGAAATTTGTACAGAACTGGGTCTCGATCCCTTGACATTTAGATTGCAAAATGCAGCGAAAGTTGGCGACGAGTTGCCTATGGGTACAAAAATTAGATCTTGGGGTTTAGAAGAATGTTTAGAGGAGGGTGCAAAAACATTCGAATGGGATAAGAGAGTTGATCGTAAAGCTAATGTTAAGAAAAATTTGGAGAAAGTCCGTGGTACAGGTATGGCAATCGGTATGCATCATGCAGGTCTTACAGGCTTGATTCCAAATCCCGAGGGTTCAAAGTGTGAAGCACAAGTAATTGAAGATGGTCAATTCGAGTTTCGTGTAGGTGTCGTAGAAAAAGGACAAGGTTCGATTACCACATTAGAGATAGTTGCTGCAGAGGTTCTCGGTGTGGATATCGAAAAGATTCGAATTGTTAATTTGGGTACTTCAGAAGTTCCATTTGATTTCAGTGGTGCTGAAGCGAGCCGAACAACTTATGTCATTGGCAGGGCTATTGCAGATGCAGCTGAGAAAATTAAAAAATCATTAGACTTGAATGAAGGAAACATTCTTGAATTGATTGGCCATTCTTTTATTGGTGAGTTTATACCAAATGACAATGACCCTCTTCCAGTAATCGGTGCGCATTTTTGTGAAGTTGAAGTGGATTATGTATCCGGAATGGTTTCTGTGCTTCGGTACGTTGCCGCTCAGGATGTTGGGAAAGTCATTAATTTAAATGGTTGTTTAGGTCAGATTGAAGGTGGTATTCACCATGGTTTGGGTTTTGCTTTAATTGAGGAACTTGAATATGAATCTGGTTTTCCTTTAAACCCTAATTTTATGGGTTATAAGGTACTGATGGCTTCTGATATGCCAGAGATTGGAGTTGTACTAGTGGAGGATTCAGATCCCGATGGAGGTCCTTTTGGTGCTAAGGGAGTGGGGACTCCTGTTATGCCTGCCGTCGCACCTGCGGTTGCAAATGCTATTGCCGACGCAATTGGAGTTAGGATTTCTGAGTTGCCAATAACTCCCAACAAAGTGATGAATGTTTTAGCAAATGATAGATAAGAAACGATTTGATATTAGGAGACTATAAATGAAGGCAGTTCATTACACAGAGGCAGGAGGGCCTGAGGTTCTTAAATATGAAGAAGTTGCCGACCCTATTGCCGGAAAAGGTGATGTGGTAGTTGGGGTTGCAGCTACTTCTCTAAATCGCTTGGATGTTCTGCAGAGAAATGGTTGGTACCAGATGCCGGGTTTTACTTATCCTCATATCTCTGGAATGGATATAGCGGGAACTGTTATAGAAATAGGTGAAGAAGTTAACAATGTAAAAGTGGGAGATCGGGTTGTTGTCGACCCTTCTTTGGCAGGAGTTTCAGAGAATTCCGACTTGTCAGGTCGGGGTGATTTATTTGGAGAGCTTGGGATATTGGGAGCTAATGCAGATGGAGGTTATGCCGAAAAGTGTCTAGTGCCATGTTCACATGTTTACTCAATTCCCGATGACATAAGTTTCGAAGATGCGGCGACCTTTCCAACGTGTTATTTAACCGCTTCGCACGCTCTATTTAATGTTGGCAAGCTTGAACAAGGTGAAACTGTAATAATTCATGCTGCAGGATCTGGTGTAGGGGTAGCAGCAATTCAACTAGCTAAAAATGCTGGTGCGACTGTATTAGCTACTGCAGGCACAGATGAGAAGTGTGAACGTGCTTTAGGGCTTGGTGCCTCCCATGTAATGAACAATAGGGAAGGTGAATTAGCCACATGGGCAAGAGAAAAGACACAAGGTAATGGCGTTAATATGGTGATGGATTGTGTGGGTACAGCTTTATTTGGGTCTTCTCTTTTTTCTATAGGGATTCACGGAAGGTTGGTTAATTGTGGAAATGCATCGGGGGATGAGGCAGTGATTCCATCACTTGGATACATATTTCATTCGGGTATTTCTATACATGGTTCAGATCCCTATAAGCCAGATGAGTTCGGACCTGTTTGGCAAGAATTTTGTTCAGGTAATTATAAAGTTGAGATTGATTCGGTTTATTCTTTGGAAGATGCAGGCGAAGCACAAGAGAAAATGATAAGTGGCGATTTTTTTGGAAAAATTATTCTTATCCCGTAAATAACCATGGTAGATGCCCCTTATCCCGAGTTAAAGAAAACACATACGTTGGCTCGTAAAGGCCGTCCTTGGACTGACTACAAGCCTCCACCTTCTGCTCCTATATGGGGAGTGATTGAAGGGTTGGGTTCGTACTACATTTTGTTGGCCGCCCTTGAATTAAATATTTTCGACACACTTAAATCTCTTGGTCCATCTTCAATTAAGGTTCTGACAGAAAGACTTAAAGTTTCTGAGCCTCATTTGCAGTCACTTTTAGATTCGTTAGTAGCTCTTGAGTTGTTGGATCAGTTTGTCGATATTTACGAGTTGAATGACACTTGTGAAAGATATTTGACTAGTGATGGAGAAGCATCAATGGCTAGCCTTATTCCATTTGCTCCTGGCCCTCATGAGAACTGGAAAAATTTGGCTGAAACCATTAGACAAGGTTCCCCAAACACTCCAATCGAGGAAGATCCCGCTTCTTTTTATGTCCCCCTAGTAGAAGGAACTTTTACAACGATGCTTAGAACTGCTACACGAGCAGATCTGCAAATTCGATATAGTAATTTTCCTGATTTGCGTGTGTTGGATTTGGGAGCTGGTGGCGCCCCTTGGTCTATTGCTGTGCTAAATGCTTGTCCTGAAGCTACTGCAGTAATAAATGACTTTTCTGAGGTGTTAGAAGTAGCTAAACGTAAAACTACTGAAAATAAGGTGTTCGAAAGATGCGAATTTCGAGAAGGTGATTTTCACAATGTTGAAATTGAAAATGAGTTTTATGACATGGTTTTTTTAGGTCATATCTGTAGAACCGAAGGGGAAATTGGCGCTAAAAGGTTGATTGATAGATCTTTTGCAGCGCTGAAGCCTGGAGGAAGGCTTCTTTTAGCCGATTATTTTATTGATCTAGAAAGGAAATTTAACCCACATGGTGTTCTAATGGCAATGACGATGATGGCAAGCACGATAAATGGGTTTCAGATATCCAATGAACAAGTCACGTCTTGGTTAAGGGAAGTTGGATTTAGAGGTTTACGTTTGATTGAACCCATAGGTTTCCAATTCGCGTATGTAGCAACTAAGCCGTTTAATTTATCAAAGGAGTAGGAATGAAAGAGCAAGTAGATACTTTATTGAAGGCATGGTATGTGGTGACCATGAATGAGACTAGAGACATTATTAGAGATGGGGCTGTTGCTGTTAAAGATGGCTTAATAGTGGCGGTTGGTAAGACTGATGATTTAGAAACTCAGTTTGAAGCTAAAGAAGTGCTGGGGGGGGATAGATTTGTTCTTACACCTGGGATGGTCAATACTCATATTCATATAACTGGTGAACCTTTAACTAGAGGCTATGTGCCCGATGATACTCCTTTTGAAGAAAATGTTTTTGAGTGGCTTTGTCCTCTTTATTCGGTATATACAGCGGAAGAAGAACGTTTATCCGCTCAGTTAGCAGCGGTTGAGATGCTTAAATCTGGTACGACTACGTTTCTTGAAGCCGGAACTTGCAGGTTTCTTGAGGAAATTTTTGAAGGGCTTGAAGAAGTGGGTATTCGAGGTCGTCTGGGCCGTTGGATTTGGGATATGCCACCTGAACCAGATGTTTATAAGCAAAATACAGATGAATCTATAGGTTTCTTGCAGCATCAATTAGAGGAGTATAAAAGCGTAGCAAATGGACGACTCGGTGCATGGTCAACTCTTGTGGGTCATACGACATGTTCGGATCCGCTTTGGAAAGCTGCGCGCGAACTTGCCTCCGAGCATAAAACTGGCATGAGTTTCCATATGTCTCCTGCAAAGCTGGATCCAGATTTTTTTATTTCTGAGTTCGGGCACCGTCCTATGATTCATCTTGACGAGTTAGGGATATTGGGAGAAGACGTGGTTATGACTCATTGCGTTCAGGTTGATGATAGGGAGATAGGTGTTATGGCCAAATCTGGAGTTAACGTTTCACATTGTCCGACAACAGCATTAAAAGTTAGTTATGGAATCACTCAAGTTGGAAAGATACCTGAGATGAGAATGGCTGGAATCAATGTTGCAATTGGAACAGATGGGAATAATGCTTCTAATTATTCTGACCTTATGAGAGCAACTTACTTAGTGGCTGGCCTTTTTAAGGATAGTAGGCAGGATCCTCAGATGTTTCCCGCTGAAATTGCTTATGAGATGGCAACGTTGGGAGGGGCTAAAGCAATGCAGCTAGAAGATCAGATTGGATCACTAGAGAATGGCAAAAAAGCTGATTTGGTTATTCATGACACGGATAGGCCGGAATGGAGACCATTGTTAAATGTCATGAATCAGTTAGTTTGGTCAGCAGATGGCAGGGGAGTTCATACGGTTTTGGTGGACGGAAAGAAGGTTGTCGAAGAAGGTCGTATTACAGCCTTTGATGAGGAGAAATTTTATGCTTCTTGTCAAGAATCGGGTGAAAAAGTTGTTGAGAGATCTGGATTACCTGATAAAGCAAAATTCCCAATTTTGTGACTTGGTTATCTACTGATCAAGAAAGAGTAGCTGGCTTTTAGCTATTTTCAGTTTTAAGATTGTGGAAAAAGATTTTCTAACTTTTTGAAGGTAATAATGACGTGGTTTGAGATAATTTTACTTACTTTTGGCGGGTTGGTTGCAGGTGTTATTAACACGATGGCTGGGGGCGGATCTACCATCACGGTTCCTTTGTTAGTGTTTGCTGGGGTGCCAGGAACGCATGCTAATGGCTCAAACAGAGTAGGAATATTGCCAGCTTGTATAGCTGCGATTGTCTCGTTCAAGCGTTTAGGGGTTTCTGATTTTAGAGATTCTCTAGTTATTTTATTTCCTGTTGTAATTGGTTCTCTATTAGGTTCTTTAGCGATTAATCAGTTAGGTGACGATCAATTTGAACGGTTATTTGGATTATTAGTTATACCAATAGTCATTCTCACTTTACTGTCACCCACCCCTAGCGAAGGCAAAACTCCTTGGAGTAAGGGGAAAGTAATTTTGGCTTTTTATGCTGTTGGTTTTTATGGAGGGGCTGTTCAAGCTGGAGTCGGATTACTAATGATATTGACTCTTGCTCGTTCAGGTTATGACTTAGTCCGTGCAAATGGGATAAAAGTGCTGCTCAATGCGTTTATAACCATTGTCGCGTTCCCTGTTTTTATTTTTTCAGGGAAAATTTCTTGGGGCCCTGCATTAGTGCTCGCTGCGGGACTCACTCTTGGCGGTTGGGTGGGAGCGAAATGGACTGTTGAAGGTGGTGAGAAAGTCGTGCGGTGGGTAATGGTGATTTCTGCTTTGGGGTTATCTGGAAAACTATTAGGTCTGTATGGTTAGATTTTAATATAAATTTTTTATTTAAAGGAAAGAGTTATTCCTTGGAAATTTCTTGATAGGTAGCGTAGACACCTTGGTCGAATGAAAACTCAAGGGTGTTCCCATCAGGGTCTTTCGCCATAAAAATCCAACCTATGGGCGGCGGCATCTCTGTTAAGGGCATTGCGAGAGATCCAATTTTTTCTATTTCTTTTTCTGCTAATTTGATTTCCTCAAGACTTGGGAGTTCAATCCCGAAATGAGCGAAAGGGCCAAGAACAGTATTTGGAGCTTCAGCAAAAGGATCTTTGTCGGGAAAGAACTGTGATATTACTAGAACAAATGGTGATTTGGGGTTGTCCTTATGTCCAAGCCATGCAGCGAAACCTGTTTCGTCTTCCCGGTAATGAACTAATGACAAGGGGGTATTTTCTGTATACCAACTAATTGTCTCTTGTATATTTTTAACGCGAAGTGCAACATGAGTCCATCTGGCTTCTGGCGGATGTATCTTGTACGTGGTTTCTGACATTTTTCTCTTTTCAGGTTTATTCAATTGTCCATCCATCGGGGATACCTGCTTCTCCAATTACTTGGTGCGTTTCTTCATCCACCTCGACTCCGTCTAGATGTTGCCAGAGATTGATTTGATTACCCCAAGGGTCTAGAAAAGATGCGTTTGCTCCGCCGAACTCAGTCCAAAAGTGGTTTTTCCATAGGACTGTAGCCCCAAGGCTCTCAGCCGCATCAAGTATCCTGTCAAAAGAATCATCCTTACTGACTAAAATCCATGCTCTCGTTGTTCTACCACCGGGATGTAAGGATGTAGGTTCCGGAGGTTCTGGAGCAGGATGGGGTCTCATGTTGGCGGCATTTGATATTCCCATATGCAAGTTTCCAGTTGGGCCTTGAGTTCCGTCATCTAATTGAAAGTTTTGGCCAGGAACAATCCTGTTAAAAACTCCAGGTATACGTTCTTCCACTTCCCAGTTGAAAACTTTGCCGTAGAACTCACTTGCAGCAGCAACGTCATCAGTCGGAAAGTCAACAAAGATAAGAGTATTTGGGTAAGACATTTTTCTCCTCAATTAGTTTCCCTAGACATGCTAGATAAGCAATATGGTAACAAAAGGTCTGATTGTCTTACCACCTGTATTGATTCTAATTTAAATGCAATTGTAAGGGTATTTGAATTGTCTCTTTTCGTAAGGTTCTTACTATCTTCTAGTTGTTATTTTAAAATCCCTAAGCCACTACTAAGTGACGCCTGTAAACTGTAAGAACTTAAAAAAATTAATAAAAGTCTTCGGGGTTGGGTGAGATTCCCTACCGGCGGTTAGTCATTTTGATATAGCCCGCGAGCCCTATCGTCAGATTGGGTTGATCAGGTGTAAATCCTGAGCCGACGGTAAAGTCCGGATGGGAGAAGCGAAAATTGTTGATCATTTTGATCAACAATTGTGTTGTGTGCCTGTAAACCTGAAGTAGCGAGAAGGACTTAATGTTTACAGGGATAATTGAAGAAGTGGGGGAAATTTCTTCATTAGATGCAACAGGCTCTGGTAAAAGAATTGGAATTGCAGCAGACCTAATTCTGGAAGATGCCGAAATAGGTGCTTCGATTGCAATCAACGGATGCTGTTTAACGATAGTTGAGATTTCTAAAAGCTATTTTGTAGTGGAAGCTGTACCTGAAACTCTTTCGCGAACTTGTTTGGGTATTCTCAGCGAGGGTGACCAAGTGAATATGGAACGAGCTTTATTAGCTAAGGGTCGTTTCGGAGGACATATAGTTCAGGGTCATGTTGATGGATTAGCAAATGTTGTCAATATCAAAATCGAAGATGATGCTTCATGGCTGGTCAGTTTCAGGTGTTCAAATAGGTTTTTAGGTCAGATTGTGGAAAAGGGATCTATTACCGTAAATGGCGTTAGCTTGACAGTGGCCAGCACTCCTAAACTTGCAGGTGAGGAAGAGCTGATTTTTGAAATCGCTTTAATACCACACACGATAGGTGTGACAACTTTTAAAGATTTGAAGGTTGAAGATCCGGTTAACTTAGAAGTAGACATTTTGGCTCGTTATATAGAAAGTCTTCTATCTAGTCGCAACATTTCAATTTCAGGGGAGAAGGTCTGATGGTTTTTTCAACAATTGAGGATTCACTTGAAGCTTTCCAGCGTGGTGACTTTGTGGTGGTAGTTGATGACGAAGATCGGGAGAATGAGGGTGACCTAATAATCGCTGCAGATGCCATGAATGAAGAAAAGATGGCTTTCATGATCCGTTATACAAGTGGAGTTATTTGTGCCCCCATGACTGAAGAAAGAGCGAACTCTTTGGAACTTCCATTGATGGTTTCAAATAACACTGAGTCAATGCGGACTGCCTTTACTGTTTCAGTTGATCTGTTAGAGGGAACCACCACTGGCATCTCAGCAGGAGATCGTTCGGCGACAGTTGGCGCTCTTTCTGATCCTGATTTTGGTGTGAATGATTTTGCTCGACCAGGTCATATTTTCCCATTAAGAGCACGCCAAGGAGGTGTTTTGAAACGGGCAGGTCACACTGAGGCAGCGGTTGATTTATGCCAAATGTCAGGAAGATCCGAGGTTGGGGTTTTGTGCGAGATTGTGAATGAAGATGGAAGTATGGCCAGACTTCCGGATCTTGAAAAGTTCGCTTCAGAGCATGGTTTGTGTTTCATTTCGATAGCTGATTTGATTCGTTTTCGGCGTCGCAACGAAAAGTTGGTTGAACATTTCGGCGAGGCGCGTATTCCAACTCGGTATGGGGAATTTACAGCCCACGCATACAGGTCAGTATTAGATGGAGTTGAACATGTCGCTTACACTCTGGGTGATTTGAAAGAAGCTGAAGAGCCGCTAGTTAGAGTTCATTCTGAGTGTTTAACCGGAGATCTATTAGGTTCTTTGCGATGTGATTGCGGTTCCCAGTTAGATGAAGCTATTCGTTTAATAGGTGATGCAGGTAATGGGGTCGTGGTTTATCTACGTGGACATGAAGGACGGGGGATAGGTATAGCTCACAAAATAAGGGCTTACAGTCTGCAGGATGAAGGGTTTGACACCGTTGACGCAAACACCCAACAAGGTTTACCGATTGATTCGCGTGAATATGGTGTCGGAGCACAAATTTTAGCAGATTTAGGTATTTCAAAGATGAGGCTGATGACCAATAACCCTGCCAAGTACGGTGGCCTTGAAGGTTATGGGCTGGAGATCCTTGACCGTGTACCGCTTAGTACAATTCCTAATGAAGAAAATATCAGATATCTAGAGACTAAAAAAGAACGACTAGGTCACCTATTAGAAGATTCGTTCACAGAAGACGAAACTCAAAAAAGCGAGGGTTCATGAATGAATTAAATGTTGAACTCGATGGTAATGGTTTAAAGATTGGGATTGTAGCAGCTCGTTTTAACCAAATTATTGTTGATCAATTGTTAGCGGGAGCTCATGCGCGACTGCTTGGTTTGGGAGTTTCCGAGGAGAATATAACTTTAGGATGGGTAGCTGGCGCCTTTGAGATACCTCTCACTGCGAAAGAAATGTTAAAGAACCTTTCTTTAGACGCTGTTATTTGTTTGGGTTGTGTAATAAGAGGCGACACTCCTCATTTTGACTATGTGGCTGGTCAATCAGCTGAAGGAGTGCTGCAGATAGGTCTTGAGACAGGCGTACCTGCGATTTACGGCATTTTGACCACTGAAACAGTTGAACAGGCCATTGAGAGAGCATCTGTGCATGCAGAGAACAAAGGTTCTGAATTTGCTGATTCTGCGGTAGAGATGGCCCAATTGTTAAGAATCATTAACTCGTAAGCAATATTAAAATCTTGTGGATCTTCCTAATCTCGCCGATAGTTTTAATAGAGCTAGTTTTCTAAATTAAATTCGACATTAGAGGAAGCGACATTAGAGGAATATATGTCAAGTAGTACGCCTGTTAAATCTGAAACAATTTCTGAGCATCGGTTACACGAAAGTGATACCGGTTCTCCTGAAGTTCAGATTGCTTTAGTTAGTGGAAGAATCAACCACCTTACCGAACATTTGAAAGTCCATAAAAAGGACCATCACAGTAGGAGAGGTTTGTTGATGCTTGTAGGTCGTAGACGAAGAATGCTTGACTATTTAGAAAAAAATGACGTTGAGCGTTACAGGTCAATTATCGCAAAATTAGGTTTACGCCACTAGGGCGTTGGCTCAAAAAGTTCCTAAACTTAGTTAATTAAGGAACAGATATAAAAAGACCCTACGAAGTGAGCAGTTTAAAATTGTGCTTTCAGCGCTTGGTGTCGCCCTGATCGAAAATGTTTCGACCAGGTAAAGAAGAGAAAAAAGAGAAATAAGAATGAATAAACCAATTTCCATATCCCACACATTTTCAGGGACAGAAAAAACAATCAGTTTTGAGACTGGACGTCTGGCTGGATTAGCAGGAGGGGCAGTTTTGTCTCAACTGGGACAATCGACAGTCTTGATGACAGCAACGGGTGCAAAATCAGCTCGATCAGGTGCCGATTTTTTCCCATTAACTGTTGATATCGAGGAAAGAATGTACGCTGCCGGCAAGATCCCAGGATCTTTCTTTCGTCGTGAAGGTCGTGCATCAGAGTCAGCAATTTTAACATGCCGATTAATTGACAGGCCACTAAGGCCTATGTTCCCAGAGGGTTTCCGTAATGAGGTGCACATAGTTGGAACAGTAATGGGAGCTGACATGGAGAACCCTCATGATGTTTTAGCTTTAAATGGAGCTTCAGCAGCACTCATGATCTCCGGGATACCTTTTGACGGCCCCGTGGGAGCTGTTCGAATCGCATGGGCTGCGTCAGGAGAATGGATCCCTCACCCGACTTATGAAGAAGCTGCAGACTCAGCTTTTGAAATGGTTGTAGCTGGCCGTCTATTAGAAGATGGAGATGTTGCAGTAATGATGGTGGAAGCAGGTGGCACAGAAGCTACTTGCGATGTTTATGATGCAGGGGCACCTTTCGTTGATGAATCCGTACTGGCCGATGGGCTTGAATTCTCAAAGAAATTCATAAAGGAAGTTATTGAACTGCAGCAAGAACTAGTCAAAGCAGTAGGAAAACCTGAAGGAATGGAATATGAGGTTTTTGCTGATTACAGTCCCGAAATTTTTACCGCTGTCGAAAGTGCTGGAGCGGAAAGAATCGCAGCTACTCAGGTAATTGTTGATAAGACAGAAAGACAAAATGCTGAGTCAGACCTAAAGGAAGCACTTAAAAATGAGCTCATTTCTGATTTTGAAGAAATAGAAGACGCTGAAAGTCAGATTTCCGCTGCTATTAGAAGTGTTACTAAAGAGACCGTTAGGGATCGAATTGTTAACGAAGGAGTTCGAATTGATGGACGCGGGGTGTCTGATATCCGTGCTCTTTCGTCAGATGTAGGAATTATTCCTACATCTCATGGATCTGGTCTTTTTCAAAGAGGTGAAACTCAAGTTTTGAATATAACCACTTTGGGAACTGGGAGAATGGATCAGATGATAGACGGCATTGATCCGGTTGATCGCAAAAGGTACATGCACCATTACAACTTCCCTCCTTTCTCGACAGGGGAAACTGGTTTTATGAGAGGACCAAAACGTAGAGAAATTGGTCATGGTGCACTCGCTGAAAGAGCTCTATTTCCTGTAGTGCCAAGTTTTGAGGAGTTTCCTTACACGCTTCGCTTGGTGTCTGAGGTTCTTTCATCAAACGGTTCCACTTCAATGGGTTCTGTTTGTTCTTCCAGCCTTTCGATGATGGATGCGGGTGTCCCTATTAAGGCACCAGTCGCCGGTATAGCTATGGGCTTAATTTATAAAGACGGCAAGTATGTAACACTTACCGACATATTGGGCGCAGAAGATGCTTTCGGAGATATGGATTTTAAAGTTGCCGGCACAACTGAGTTCGTTACTGCTTTGCAATTGGATACCAAAATCGACGGAATTCCTGCAGACGTGCTTGCTGATGCACTAAATCAGGCCAAAGAGGCTCGGTTGAAAATACTTGAAGTAATGACTTCCGCAATTCCTGAACCACGAGAAGACGTAGGTGAGAATGCTCCAAAAATTCTCAGTTTTGAAATTCCAGTTGAGAAAATTGGTGAAGTGATAGGCCCGAAAGGGAAAATGATAAACACCATTCAAGCTGAAACCGGAGCTGAAATTACTGTTGATGATGATGGGATGTCGGGAATTGTCTCTATCGCTTCACCCGACCGTGAGAAAGTCAACGAAGCTGAAAGACAGATAATGTTGATCGTCGATCCGCCTTCAGCAAATGTTGGAGAAGTTTATGAAGGAAGAGTTGTGAACATAACTAAGTTCGGAGCTTTTGTGAACATATTGCCAGGAAGAGATGGACTGGTTCACATCTCCAAATTAGGTGGTGGAAAACGCATCGACAAAGTCGAAGATGTTCTTGAGCTTGGTGACGCTATCGAAGTTGAAGTTGAAGATATAGATCCGAATGGAAAAATTTCTCTGAGGCCGTTATTGGATGATGACAATAGAAGTTCCGAAGAGAAGTCGCAAGAAGTTATTGAAGAGGATGAGATCTCCGACAATGACGATGAGTCTTCTGATTCTGATGATTTCAATCAAAAAGATACCGATTCTGATAACCGAAACAGCGGAAGCAAGGCAAAATCCTCAGCTTCTTTTGAAGACGCTTTCCAAGCGGAACTAGAAGCAGTACACGGTGACTTGGGTAAAAGTTCTTCTAGAAGAAGCGGTGAACGGAAAAGAAGATAGCTGTTTTTATCTTCGGGTTTAATTTGATTATTAAACAATTCCAATAAATCCATGTTGGCGCACTAACCTCTGACGTATGGGAAAAGGATCTTTAAAAGTTGGTGTTCTAGGAGCGGCTGGACGTATGGGGCAGTCGGTTTGTTCTGCGGTTATGCAAGCTGAATCTATGGAACTTGTGGCAGGCGTGGACTTAGCTTCCGGCGGGTCAGAAGAAGTGGTTGGTGGCATTTCACTTACTCAAGAAATCAACGATTTTTTTAAAGCCGAAGTGGATGTAGTGGTTGATTTTACTATCGCCGAAGCTTCAATAAACAACTTGCCTTTGCTGGCTGAAGAAGGAATTGATGTAGTGGTAGGGACAAGTGGTCTTTCCGATCAAGACGTTCTAACAATTGGGGAAAAATTCAACGAAAGCAGTTGTTTAATTGTCCCTAATTTTGCAATAGGAGCAGTACTCATGATGCATTTTGCAGCTATCGCATCACCTTGG
>Ga0310344_10002206_pt1 | contig 14685 bp, 14 predicted proteins | sample HC15DNA20200_MG_FD_203801 | JGI IMG/M metagenome (GOLD analysis project Ga0310344, IMG submission 203801) | Marine microbial communities from station ALOHA, North Pacific Subtropical Gyre - HC15-DNA-20-200_MG | ecosystem: Environmental > Aquatic > Marine > Oceanic | place: Pacific Ocean: North... | reverse complement strand
TGGAGGCATCATAGTTTGCTGGTCCCAAGCTAGAAGAGAAGCAATTTCCTTGAGGTCATACACCGTATTCAACTTGCGAAGCAGCAGATCCCATTTGCTATTCATGTTATTAAGTTATCACTCCTTGGGTTCTGCATTACTTGATGTATCGATTGCGAGGTTATTCCTAACGGGCCGGCTGCATTGCTAGCTGAAACTGCCCCTACCGCACAGGCAAACTCGCATGCTGATTCGATATCTTTGCCGTCAATGCAGGCTGCCATAAAGCCACCTCCAAATGAGTCGCCTGCCCCAATGGGATTGATTTCATTCACCTGGAATCCAGGTATCTGGAGGGGCCTGTTTTTGTCATGTCGGTCTACATAGGCGCCATTCGGGCCGCGCTTTACTATGACGTAGCCTGGATATTCCGATAGGAGTTGTTGGCGAGCAGTAGTGTATTCCTGGCCTAAAACCAGTTCATATTCGTATTCGCTACCTATCAATATATCTATAGTGTCGCGGAGCTCTATGATTTCCTTGAATTTAAGCATTTCTGGGCCTGCCTGACCTATGTCCAATACAGTGGTATGTCCCCCTTGCTGAGCAGGACTAGCTAATTGCTTCAATGGTTCAATAATAGGTCTATCCATCACCAAAGATAATCCGCTGAAAAACAGAGGTTTATCTCTGCAAACTTCAGTGAATGTTTCTAAACTCATGCGGGAACCTGGGAAAAAGTATGACTGTCGGCGTCCGTCTATCCCATTCGCAATTATATGGGTGGCGGTCTGGCCATAATTTTGAGGAAATGTTGCTATTCCTCGTTCGTCGAAATGCTTTGTCAAATAGTCCCCCATAGAGTCTTTGCCTATGACTCCAGCTAAGGTGCACTTTCCTTGCAAAGCGGCGAAAACGATTGCTGCACTACCGGCAGTTCCTGCCGGTAAGAGTTGAGCAGGTTGGTCATGCCAAATGTCGCTAGAAGTAGTGAATTCAAAATCTGGCTCTGGAAATTCAGACAAATTGGAAACGCTTACATCTGCAACTATTGATCCTACGAAGGCAGCGCTTCTACTCATTGGATTGAGCGGTAAGCAGTAGCTAGTTGGTCAAAGGAGTGGGTGAGCAAGGTCACGATTCGTCGGAGCGAATGCCGGCCTCGGTCATTGGGGCCGGGTCGAGAGACTCATTAAGCTCATCATCTGGTATGTCGGTCAATCGCCTAGCTACCTCAGGGACACTCTCACCTGTTCTTACGGCTTCCTTAGCGATTTCAGCTGCACGTGCATATCCGATTCGAGGAGCGAGAGCTGTTGCTAGCATGGTGTTCCTGTCGAGCCAGAATTTAATCATTCGTTCATCCGCCTTTAAGCCCTTCACGCAATGTTCCGCAAAGGTTCGTGTCCCGTTACCCAGTATTTCAATTGACTGACACAAATTGAAGCCAATTATGGGCATCATAACGTTGAGTTGAAGCTGGCCTGCTTCTGCCGCATGTGAAATAGTGACATCATTCCCCGATATTTGCAGGCAAATCATGTTCATGCACTCAGCTAAAACAGGGTTCACTTTTCCGGGCATTATTGATGAGCCAGGTTGTATTGCGGGCAATACAACTTCTGCTAATCCTGTTCTTGGTCCTGATCCTAACAGGCGAAAGTCATTGGCTATTCGCATTAAGTCATTTGATAGGGTTCTAAGTGATCCTGAAAGATTGGCAAATCTGGACATGCTTTGCATGGAATAAAATAAATTTTCAGAACGCGTTACCGGTAATGCTCCAGACTCCCGAATAACGTCGATTATGCGATTTTGGTACTTAGTTTCTGCGTTTAATCCGGTTCCTACAGCTGTTCCTCCAATACTGAGTTCTCTGACAGGTATTTCGGCCGCTTGGATGATGGCTTTGTCTCTCCTAATCGCTTCAGCGTAAGCACCAAATTCTTGTCCAAGTCGCAGTGGCGTGGCATCTTGGAGGTGTGTTCTTCCGGTCTTTATTATGTGGTCCCATGTATTAGATTTGCCTTCAAGTTCTTTCGCTAGCTTATCCAAACCGTCATACAGCGTCGGTAGAAGGCGAAGGGCTCCTAAAGCAATCGCAGTGGGAATTACGTCGTTTGTTGACTGAGCCATGTTGACATGATCGTTCGGATGCACAGGGGTGTACTTTCCTCTTGTGCCCCCCAAAGACTCATTTGCCAAATTAGCGAGCAATTCGTTGGCATTCATGTTGTGGGAGGTGCCGGCTCCAGCTTGGAATATATCAACTACAAATTGATCCTGATGCTTGCCAGATAGGATTTCATCTGCCGCCGAGATAATTGCGTCGGCCGTTTCAGAAGCTAGCCGCCCGGTCTCTTTATGCGTTACGGCGGCGGCTCTCTTAATTAATACGGTTCCCCAAATAAATGCCGAATGTGGACGAATACCACTAATCGGGAAATTATGGATAGCTCTCTGGGTCTGTACTCCGTACAGCGCTTCGGAGGGTACTTGTAGTTCTCCTATGGGGTCTTTTTCTATTCTATAGCTCATTGTTATCGGACCTCTGTGCATCCTGTTATCTATTCTGAATTCCGCAGAGTCTGGCGTGTAAGCACCACTACAGACTACCTATTATGACATTGCTTTACAGCGTTTACAGATTGGTCGGGGCGACTGGATTTGAACCAGCGACCTCTTCAACCCCATTGAAGTGCGCTTCCGGACTGCGCCACGCCCCGATTTCCAAGGTTATGTTACCAAAATAACTACATAGGATTGGTTAGATGCGTGGCATCTTTAGTACGGTAGATAATGTTTTGTATCTCTGAAATAACCTCCACGGTGCTTGCATAGGCTGCATTAAGCCCCGGAGTTCATTCCAAGTAATTGTGGTTTCGGATTGAATAAATGACCTTTTAGACATAATTGATTTCATGCCTTTTATTGCCGATACTCGACCTTTAACTCCAGATAAGTCCCTTTGTGAAAGTATTGTGTAAGGAATCGATCCTAGGTCAAAGAACAATATTGCTGGCATGTATAGCAACAGTAATCCGAAGGGATAGTTTTTTGCGATAGTCCATATCTTGTTCCTACCCAAATGAAAATTTTTGAATGGTGACCCTTCCGATGCCGTTGCTGAATGCTCGTGCATGACCACCGCATTGGAGATGTAAAGACATCGCCAGCCTTTGGATTGAGCGCGCCAAGCTAAATCGACGTCTTCTAAATAGGCGAAAAATTGTTCATCAAACAAGCCGATATCTTCGAATAATTTACGGCGATAAAGTCCTGCCCCTCCACATGGACCAAAAACTTCAGCGTTGGGTCCAATTGTACGGCTGCATGAGTCTCGGTCCCAGGCAATCCCTGCTCGGTCTATTTCTATTCCGGTAGAGTTAACTATTTCGGGTTGATGGGCGAACATCATTCGAGAGGCGAACATGCCGATGGTCGGATGATCATCGGCATTGGTCACCAGTGTTTTTAGCCACAGAGGGTCAGGAGATGCATCGTTGTTTAGTAACGCTATCAGGTCCGATTTTGCCGCCGCTATGCCGACATTTACTGCAGTTGAAAAACCCTTATTCTCATTTAGTGAGATCAGTCGGACTTTAGGGAAAGAGGATTTCAATAAATCCCTGCTTCCATCGATCGAGGCATTATCTACAACAATAACTTCATAGTTGATGTCTTGTTGGCTGACGACCGATGGCAAGTATTTCTCTAGGAGATGTGCTCCATTGAAGTTGGCGATGATGACCGATGCCTCAGACATTTTTCTCTCGTGCGTTAACAAACCAGTGTGGTCGATTAGGGTGCTTCTGAAGGGGATAATGCGAATAATGCGTAGGCATTTAACTTATGAAGTTTATCATCCGGATAATTTGACTGCCGCAACGGAAAACAGGAAGAAAAGGATTGAAGTTGTAATTGTGAGGTTAAAAAGTAGACGGTCTAAACCACGGCGAGTGGTGTGGAAGGAATCACTTTGCCCAAACGCTCCACCCATCGAAGCATTTGAGCTTTGAAGTAGTATTCCACCGATCAGCACGACTGCAAGAATTACTTGCATCGCCTCTACAAAAGTCTCCAAAAAGGGCCTCACTTTATATGTGTGTTCCTGATTGTAACGTTAACACTAGCTACAGTGGCGAGATTGAAGCCATTTAACTCCATTGACCAATGACTCGGGCGAACCGAATCCGCCTGCTTTTGTGACGACGGGAATATGGTCTGGGTTACTGTTGAGAGTAATTCCGCCTGGGATCCCTGGCTCGACTGGAGAAATTATTTCGATCGCCGAAGGATTAACTGCCTTCATGGCTAAATTTGCCGTTTCTCCACCCGTGAGTATCAAACCTGGGCTACGGACGTGTTGGCATAGATATTCTGAAGTTGCGATGACCCAATCTTCTAGCACATGGATAGTGTCGGATGTGATTAGTTTTCTGCTGTGCCCAGGATAAGCCAACCACAGTCCGGTTTTCTCTAAAGAACCCAGCGCTGATTCTATAGCGAAGGCTGGGTTCTTATAGTCTTTAAGTGTCGGTGCAAACGGGTTCAGTCCATACTCGGAAACGGTCGTTGCCACTTGCCGACGAGTAGCTAGCGTGAATGATCCTGCAATGATGATAATGTTTTCTGCGGCCATGTGGTGATTCTTTTGGGCTTCTGGTGGGTCTCCTAAATTTGCTAAAGCTGCAGCTAGTCCGGCCGATCCTGAGGCTAGTATGTTTTGTCCTGATTGTGATATGGCCAATGCGATGTTGACGAGATCTGACTCTGCTTCAGTGTCACATATTGTTACACGTGCACCAGTGGCTGACGCTTTTAGTATGGCATTCACTATGTTTTCTGGGCCTGACCTAATGGTTTTGAGCGGTATCAATTCGGCACTTAACGTTGATGTAGACTCGATTAGTCGTACAATATTCGATTCGGCTACAGGGGATTGAGGGTCTCGACTGGACTCTGTCTGAGTAACAGGGAGCCCGTTTACGTACAGGATACCGTCTTTTGTGGTTCTTCCCTGGGCTGGGTAAGATGGTGCCAAAACGGCAATGTCTGACCCAAGAGAGTTCATGACGCTTTCTAGCTCTGCGGCCACATTTCCTCTTAGTGTCGAATCTATCTTTTTATAAAAATACATACATTTTGGCTTCATCGAGTTGGCCAATTCACTGCTCAAAATGGCCGCATCGCTTGAAATCATATGTCTGCTGTTGCTACTGACGGTTATTGCGTCACACTCTAAATTGGCGTTTGAGAGTCCGTAAAGTGTTCGTTTGCCTGAGCGAGCGAATTGCAAACCAGCATCCATTGCTCCTGTAAAATCGTCGGCTAATACACACCATTCAATCATCGGTCTTATACGTACACCTTAACTAGAAGACAACTCTTCGAATTCAATTAGGATCAGGCAGAGGCCACGGGGTTCTGCAGTTTTCCTATTCCTTCAACCTCAACCTCTACAATATCTCCATGACGTATTGGGCCAACTCCAGCTGGGGTTCCGGTGACAATGATGTCTCCTGGCAGTAGCGTCATTATCGCACTCAGCTCAGATATGAGCTGATCGACTGGAAAAATCAGATCGGAGGTCGACGAGGACTGCTTAACTTCACCATTTACTCTAGTAGATACCTGGGCTTGAGTGGGATCTAAATTTGTTTCTATGCATGGCCCGAGTGGTAAAAATGTGTCGAAACCTTTACCTCGTACCCATTGTGTCTCTCTCCTTTGCCAATCCCTAGCGCTGATATCGTTTCCACACGTGTATCCGAAAACGTACTCTAGCGCCGTATCTACCGATACTTGACTGCAGCGCTCTCCAATGACTACGGCTAGTTCACATTCGTACTCTACATGTTCTGAAATCTTCGGAAGACGTATGGTGTCCTTTGGACCGATAACACTAGTTGGTGGCTTGTAGAAAAACATTGGGAACTCAGGTGGATCCATTCCTACTTCTGCTGCATGAAGTTTGTAGTTCAGGCCTACAGCGATTATCTTGGAAGGTGCCACGGGGGAGCACAAGTTTAGGTCTTGGAGGCTGCCTACGATGGGCCCAGCCTCAATCCTCTCATAAGGGTTGCCGTGCAATAGAGCTACTTTGTCATCCTCTTGGTGTAGCCCAAAATTTATCTCATTATCATGGTCTCGGAACCTAACGATTTTCATAATCAAAACCTTTGTATATCTGACGCCTGGCATTCACCAGGCGTTTAGTAATTCCAGTCCGGACTGAAGGTAATCATCTGGGCACTCCAAAACGGGGCAGAGTATTGGCTTAGAGATCTCGACGGTTTCACAATTGGCGATCATAACTTCGAGCATATTTGAGTAACGATCCAATAGATCATCAGCCGGCCCTTTGATCACTCTGGTCTTAGCCGTGATTTCCCTAAGTAGCTGGCTAAGTATTGGCCATTCCATAGATCGAGACCAGGTTTGGCATGCCTCCCGATGACAATTCATCGCTATCGAAATCAGGGCATCTTTCTGTTCCGGATCTGGTTCACTGGCCAGATCTTCCATGAGAATTGGTAGTAATTCTTCAGGGCTCCATTCGGCACCTGAAGATTCTTCGGCGGTCTTTGCGCTATGCCAAATGTCGTCTTTAAGCTCTAGTTCTGTCCTCTCCACTTCTGCATTTAATTTATCTTCGTTATCTCTCTTAGGAGGCCTACGGCCTTCATGAAAACAGAACGGACCCGACATAACCAATTTGTATATAAGCGACGGATATCTAGCAGCTAAACTAATTGCTACCCCACAGCCGGCTGCAGACGCCATTACGCTACATCGCACCACTCCTAGTTTGTGTAGCGCTTGGCGGATATCATCTGCTTGCCCATGAACGTCGGCCCCGTCCGCTCGCTTTTCCGAACTCCCAAATCCACGCAAATCGAAGGCAAGAGCTCGAAATTCTTCGGGTATTTTGGCCAATATAGGGGACCATATCTGCGAGGATTGGTGGTTGCCATGTATCAGGACTACTACGTGCAGACCCTCACCGACTTCCCGATATGAAATAGATGCATCCCGGACGGTCATAACCGGCATATTAAATAACTCCGTCAGTTAGCACGGATATGGATGGCATGTTTCTGCACTGCTGCTTGAAATCTAAGCCATAACCGACGACATATCCATCGTGTAATTCAAATCCTGTGTAGTCTAGTTGTATAGGTGTCTCTCTTTGTCCTCGCTTGTCAATTAGCGAGCACAGTCTCAGAGAGGCGGGTTTTCGGTTTGATAAATAATCGATCAGATGGGTAGCTGTTGTTCCCGTATCCACGATGTCTTCAACTAGCACGACATGTCTGTCTTGGACAGTGCTATCAAGGCCTCGCAGCATCTTTACTTGCCCTGTGGATTTGGTGCCCTGGTAACTGGATGTGGCCATGTATGCGATTTCTAATGGGAACTGCAGTCTCCTCATTAAGTCAGCGAGGAATGGGATCGATCCATTTAAAACTCCAACTAATATCGGGTTGGCGCCGCAAAGATCTAGCGAAATTTCCTGTGCCAAACGATCAACAACAAAAGCTATTGTTTTCGCTGAATAAAGTTCGTGCATTCCTGGAAGGCCTGGTGTCTGTGGTACGGTGTTCACGCTTACTCCGGATTTTGTTTATGCGATGATTTTATGTCGGCAGTCGTAGCTACCAACCAATCACGAGCCCTATCGATTTGGTCTATTGGATCGGTTATCCATTTGCTGGCCAGATCCTCGATATTGCTGTTCAAGTTATCCGATTTCTTGGACGCTTTGCGAAGCGTGCGTTTGGTCAGAGCTGTGGTTTCGACAATTGCTATGCAAGTAACAAACAGGAATGCAGCAATAGTTAGTAAACCGACTATGGATAAGAACATGATCAGTATCAGGAAGGCACTAGATAGATCCGACATGACTAGGATCGTCGCTTTCTGCGGTTGCGACCGCGTCTGCCTCGCCTTCGACCTCGACGAGCAGGTTTCTCGGCAGTGTGTTTTTCGGCATTGGCGGCTGAAGTGAATATCCGATGCTCTACTCCTGAAACTACCAATAATAGTTTTTTGTGTCCTATAAAGACCCCAGCAATGGTTCCGACAGCTATTGCTATGCAACCCCCCACTATCAATAATGGCCACGATTGGTCTAAAGTCATTTGGCCCGCCTGAACAATAGTGATATGAGCTTTCCTATTGGGTTGCTAGAGACCAATCTTGCGAAGTCAAAAATGGTGGAATCAGCAGCAGAGTCTGCGGCAGATTTGATTGTGGTTGCTGTGTCTGACATTGTTCGGATGATTGGCTGTATTTCCTCTCGCAGCATTGAAACGAATCTCCACACGAAAAATGCGGTTATCGTTCCTATGACGAGGGTAGTGAGGGCTACAATAGCTAATACCACCACTGCGACGTCTCGGGCTTCTGAGACTGACAAGTCTAAATCCTCTTAACAATTTCTAGCATTCGGTTTTCTGACTCTCTTTAACACGTCTTTTGCCGGCGCCAATTCAAACCGAACTCTTCTTTACTCTGAATTTGGCCCATATATCCGACCGGACCCACTATTTCGGGTCAAATTAGTGTAGCTATTGTACCCGGACAACTGAACTACCGGACTGTTTTGGCCAAAATGTTGTTATGAAGGTACTGGTTTTCAAACACGGTACAACATTGCTGTCTCATCGCATCGGTCATACTTTGGGCACTTGTAGCACTCAGACCATACTTTCTGGGTCAGGCTTTCACGTGGCACTGGTATAAAGTCGTGTCGGGCAAAAAACTTTTCTTCCAACGTTAGAGTAAAAACGTTTGGTATTCCTAAGCGTCGTGCTTCGTCAAGACAATGTTGAACTAAGTCGCTGCCTATGCCGTGGCTTTGATGTGCTGGATGGACTGCTAGAGCCCTAAGTTCTGCCATTTGCGGAGACATTATGTGCAGAGCTGCGCACCCCACCACAGAGCCGTTACTCTTGCATACGTGATACTCCCTTATATTCTCAAATAATTCGGTTTCTGTTCTGGGTAGCATTATGTCTGCGGCAGCAAATGGGGCTATTAGCTCTTTGATCGAAGCAACATCGTATAGGGTAGCTGCAGCATGGAGGTAACATCCGGGATCAATGTTTTTGTCTGTATTCGGGTCCATTCGCTGATGCTAGCATAGAAAATTATCGTTGCTATGATATATCTGATCCCTTTCCCGTGTGGAAGATGGTATCAATCCTTTAGAATTAACTCTGGATAATCAACGACTTTGGTACGGCGCAAATTTGTCAAATAGCCTAATAGATCCGGATTCGCTCAACGGCCCACAATGGGAGGCTGTGAAACATACCAACGGGCCTTTGCTCATTCTGGCAGGGGCAGGTTCTGGAAAAACAAGAGTGATAACGTTTCGAGTGGCACAGCTTATTCATCAGCATTCAGTCAATCCAGCCAATATTTTGTCCGTCACGTTCACCAATAAAGCGGCTGATGAGATGAAGGCGAGAATTGCTGGGATCGTTGGTGCAAAGGCTGCTGGCTTGGAATTGGGCACATTCCACGGGTTTTGTGTGAAGCTTTTACGGAGATTTGGTGCTGAAGCCCACTTACCGGATGGATTCACAATCTTTGATGGAGATGATCAATTGCAAGTAATAAAGTCATGCTTGAAGGAACTGGGCATTCCTAGGGACCAGGTGTCACCGGTAGCTATTCGTAATGAGATTTCGCGTGCCAAAGACGAGCTTAGAACCAGTCATCAATACGCTGAGTTTTGCGAAGGCTTTTTCCAAGAGGTTGCGTCGAAGGTGTACTCTAATTATCAGAATGTACTGAGTCGTGCCCAAGGCCTTGATTTCGGAGACTTGATCATGTCTTCAGTACGATTGTTGAGGGAGTCTTCTGACGCCCTTGCCTTCTGCCATGAACGATACCGCTATATCCAAGTTGACGAGTACCAAGATACCAATCGGGCACAGTACGAATTGATTAGAGAGATGGCCTCCGCTCGGCGAAATTTGGCGGTGGTTGGTGACGATGATCAAAGTATTTATGGGTGGAGGGGTGCAGACATTCGCAACCTGCTTGATTTTGAAGCCGAATATCCGGATTCCCGGGTGATTAAGCTTGAACAAAACTATAGATCTACACAAATGATTCTAGACGCAGCCCACCACGTTGTTAGTAGATTGCCTGAGCGTAAAAAGAAGAATCTATGGACTGATAGGTCTGAGGGCTCGCTAATTAAAGTGATTGAGACCTACGATGAGGAAGATGAGGCGGTCAGAGTTCTAACCGAAATACAGAACTTGATCGCCGCTGAAGGGTGTGTTCGTGGTGATTTCGCCATTATGTATCGGACAAATGCCCAGTCTAGGCCGTTGGAAGAGGCTTTTGTCAAAGCAGGGCTTCCGTATCAATTAGTCGGAGGGACTGAATTTTACGCACGCAGAGAAATAAAGGACCTTTTAGCCTACTTGCGAGTGATCAGTAATCAACAAGATGATGTAAGTCTCGAACGTATTGTAAACGTGCCTAGTCGGGGGATTGGAGAAAAGACTCTGGGGTGGTTAAAGGAGTGGGCCGCAGACCGTGGTGTGTCGGCGAGTGCCGCACTTAGAATGCTAGCTCCTGACAAGTCCTCTCCGGTAGCTAGCGATGTTCCTGCACGCATACTCAAAGTTCTTGGCCCTGTTGCGGAACTATTGGTCGAATTGGATGAATTGGCTCGCAGTTCTAGCCTTCCATATTTGGTTGAACAAATATTTGAGCGGAGCGGATATAAGGATATGTTGGAACTAGATCGTGAGGCAGGGGTGGATCGTGTGGAGAATGTTACTGAGTTAATTACCGCTACGGCGAGATATGCCGATGGCGAACCTTTGGACTCACTCGGTAGATATTTGCAGGAAGTGGCGTTGGTTTCAGATGTTGACCGTATGCGTGTTGATGCAGATTCGATAACGCTCATAACGTTACATGCAGCAAAAGGGTTGGAATTTAAGAATGTGTTTCTTGTAGGTTTTGAGGAAGAATACTGTCCTCATTTCCGATCATTTCACGATCCGCTTCAAATGGAAGAAGAGAGAAGATTGGCATATGTAGGAATTACTCGGGCAGTCGACAGGCTGTGTTTAACGCACGCCCGCTTCCGTGGAGGCTGGGGTAGTAGGGCTCGTCTTCCGTCCCGGTTTATACAAGACATTCCAGATGATCTGTTGGACGAAATTGGTCGTAAGGAAAATGTGGTTTCTTCGCCTATCCCAGCCAAGAGCAGTATGTCGACTGAGAGGACATACTCTGATGGGCAAAAAGTCCGGCATTCTGTATTTGGCAAAGGAATTGTAATATCTGGCAAAATCGGACCCGGCGGGGAAGAGGAAGTTCAGGTTGCGTTCGCCGATGGAGGTATAAAATTGTTGAGTGTTAGTTTTGCCAACCTTGAACGAATGTAGGGTTTTGCAATGGCTCACAAAGTATTTGTAGATTTCGATGGCACCATTGCCACTCATGACGTTGGTCATCAAATACTGAAAGTTTACGGCAACGAAGACGTCATGAGGATTGATCGTTCTTGGATCGATGGGGAAATATCTACACGTGAACGAGCTCAGGGTCAATTTGCTCATATTGACGTATCTCAGTGCGAACTTGAAAGATTTATTGATGCTTTTCATATCGAATCTGATTTCAGTGAGTTTGTTGATTGGTGTGCCTCTAAAGAGATTGAAGTGGAGATTCTTAGCGATGGATTCGATTTTTACATTGATCGGATGTTGCGCTCTGCTGGATTGTCTGATTTACCTCGTCGTTCAAATAGTCTGAGCTTTAGTAACGAAAAAATCGTTTTGAGCTTTCCACATGAAGATGAAGGGAATCGTATGTATGGAGTGTGCAAGGATGTGTACTTGAGGTCGGCAGCAGATCACTTTGACGCAATAGCTTTCGTAGGGGACTCGAATTCAGATATTCCCGCCGCGGCGGTTGCTGATATTGTGTTCGCACGCGAAGGATTGGTTCTCGCCGAGTACTGCAAGCGTAACGAAATTCCAGTAAGCGAATTCTCGCGATTTGGGGATGTTAGTAGTGTCTTGCAGAAAGAATGGTTTGGCGATGACCTTCGAGTTGGACAGTTGCCATGAAATTCGCCCAACTAGCTGAAGCCTTTGAGAGAATTGAAGATGTGAGTTCTCGGACTGAAATGACATCTATCCTTGGACAAGTGTTTCAACAATGTTCCTCTTATGAAGCCCGACTCATAGCTTATTTAACACAAGGCAGGGTCGCACCTACATTTATAGCTCTTGAATTCGGGATTGGTGAGAGGCTACTGATCGACGCTATTTCCCAGGCGTGCGGTGTTGACAATGCGGTGGTTGAATCCGCTGTGCGTAGATACGGTGATTTTGGGTTGGCGGCTGAAGCTCTCGCTGATAGCTCGAGTGAGGCTATGACTATAGAAGAGGTGTTTTCTGGGCTTCTAGAAGTTGCAAGGATCTCCGGGGATGAATCCCAGCAGGCTAAGGTAGACTCAATATCCCAGATGATAACTTCTATGAGTCCATGCGAAGTGCGTTACCTGGTCCGGATACCGTTAGATAGATTGCGGCTGGGAGTGGGAGATCCAACGGTTCTTGACTCGCTATCAGTTGGTCGGGTTGGTGATAAGACCGATCGAAGAGAAATTGAGAGAGCTTACAACTTGGTTAGCGACTTAGGATTAATTGCAGAGCTATATTCAAAGGGAGGGGTGGCACGACTGCGCGAGATTAGAGTCGAGGTCGGCAATCCTGTGCGTCCAGCTCAAGCGGCCAGACTATCTTCTGGTGATGAGATAATTGCCAAAATCGGAGAATGTGCGGTCGAACCAAAGTTCGATGGATTTCGGCTCCAGGTGCATCGAAATGGTCAGCAAGTCCGTATCTATTCGAGGAATCTTGAGGACATGACTGGAATGTTCCCGGAGATCGCCGAAGCGGCTAGGACGCGTCTCCGTTGTGACAACGTAATTTTTGAGGGTGAAGCCATGGCATATGACCCTGACACCCTTGAGTTTCGCCCTTTTCAGGTCACTGTATCGCGTCGTCGCAAACATGATATAGATCGGTTGTCCGCTGAAAATCCACTTAAGTTGATTTGCTTCGATATCCTTTGTCTCGATGGTGAAGATGTGACTATTTATAGTTACCAAGAGAGGCGACAGAAGTTGTTAGAGGTCGTGAAACCTAACGAATCTATAGGGGTTGCGGAAAGCATTGTTACCGACAATGGATCAAGGATTGATTCTTTTTTTGCCGAAGAAGTTGAATCTGGATTGGAGGGTGTGATTGCGAAGAAGTTGGATGCTACTTACCAGGCCGGCAAACGCGGATTTAATTGGGTCAAGTTAAAGCGCAGTTATCGTGTCGAACTCAGCGATACAATTGACTGTACGGTAATAGGTTACTGGTACGGGCGTGGAAAACGTGCGCAATGGGGTATCGGAGCGATTCTTGCTGCTGTATGGGATCCCAATGAAGGAGGCCTTAAAACGATTGCCCGAGTTGGAACGGGGTTTTCTGATGATGAGTGGGTTGCTATGAGGCAACTGCTGGACGAGAACCGTTCTGAGAACTGCCCGCGAGAAGTAGAGTCTTCCATAACTCCGGATGTATGGGTCCATCCTGTTCACGTGGTTGAGGTGCTAGCCGACGAGTTGACTAGGAGCCCCAATCATACAGCTGGTAAGAGAGATAGTAATTCCGGATATGCCTTAAGGTTTCCTCGAGTTCTCGGCATGCCTCGTGTGGATAAATCTCCTCAGGATTCCACCACCGTCGATGAGATAGAAAAGATGTTCCGCTCTCAGAGCACTGGTAGTGCTGCTGAGGCTCAGGCCTGACGAATATTGGAGTATTGACATGACCTCAGGAATGATTGAAATAATTGACAGTAAGATGGCAAGCCTCGTAGACAGCGAGGTCGAAATTGAGCGTATTGCAGCCGGATTTGGGTTCATTGAGGGTCCAGTCTGGAAAAATGGGGAGTTGGTTTTTAGCGATATTCCAAATGATCGTCTGATTCGATGGAAAGAAGACAAATATGGTCCATCTGTGACGACATATCGTGTTCCTAGCGGAATGTCTAATGGGAACACATTGGATCCCAACGACAAACTTATCACCTGTGAGCATAGAGGGCGAAGGGTGTCGCGTGGCGAATCTGATGGCTCTGTCATTACGGTCGCTGACTCGTACAAAGGAAAACGATTGAATAGTCCAAACGATGTGGTTTGTCGCTCAGATGGAACGTTTTACTTCACAGATCCACCCTACGGACTGATTCACCCCAGTAACCCCGCACCGATTCCTAGTGAACTTGGTTTCAATGGGGTTTTTCGGGTTGACGCATCTGGCAATCTCGATTTGATGTGTGATGATTTTGATCGGCCTAATGGGCTTGCGTTTAGTCCTGATGAGAAAATTCTCTATATAGACGACAGTGCTAGGGGACATATACGGAAATTCCAGGTGAACGATAGGGGCGATTTGTCTGATGGAGCGGTGTTTTTTGACTATTTGTCAGCTGATGGGATGGGGGTGCCGGACGGGATGAAAGTGGATTCATTAGGCAATATTTGGAGTACTGGTCCAGGGTCTGTATGGGTTGTCGGCCCAGACGGATCCGCTATTGGACGGGTATACGTTCCTGAAAATCCTGCGAATCTTGCCTTTGGAGATACTGACTTTTGCACCA
>Ga0310344_10002205_pt1 | contig 14686 bp, 14 predicted proteins | sample HC15DNA20200_MG_FD_203801 | JGI IMG/M metagenome (GOLD analysis project Ga0310344, IMG submission 203801) | Marine microbial communities from station ALOHA, North Pacific Subtropical Gyre - HC15-DNA-20-200_MG | ecosystem: Environmental > Aquatic > Marine > Oceanic | place: Pacific Ocean: North... | reverse complement strand
TCTAAACCTTCGCTGGATAAGTGAGATTGAACCTTGCTGATTCGTAACAACTAGACGGATTGCTTCTGTAAGGAGTTCATCTTGGTGCTCTACTCCTGCGCCACTAATTTCACCATCAGAACCAAGCTGTGATTTAGTCCCTTCTAATTTAATTTCATCTGCTGTTGGTTGAGATTCTATGTGAGATACGATTTTTGTAATCTCTTTTAATGTGACAAATGAATTATGCAAACGTGTAGCATCAGAGGAACCCGGCGGAAGAAAAAGCATATCACCTTTTCCTAAAAGCTTTTCAGCGCCATTTATATCAATTATAGTTCTTGAATCAATCTTTGTTGCCACTTGGAATGCAATTCGGGCTGGAAAATTTGCTTTTATTACACCCGTAATGACATCAACCGACGGTCTCTGAGTAGCAAGAACGAGATGAATCCCCACAGCTCTAGCCATCTGGGCAAGACGAGCAATTGATTGCTCTACTTCTTTTGGTGCTCGTAGCATAAGATCAGCTAATTCATCAATTATTATAACGATGTATGGCATTGTTTCAAGAGTACTATCTTTGGTGGCTTTTTCTCTAAATTCTTGGATATTTCGAACTACCGCATCAGCAAGAACATCATATCGACGGCCCATCTCTTTTTCAGCCGCACGCAGAGCTAGAACAGCATTCTCAGGTGTCGTCACAACATATTCATCTATATCTTCAGTTGAAATAAGGTGATGTTTTTCTAATGATCTATATGAAGCCATTTCTAGCTTCTTGGGATCAATTAGAATAAATCTTACTTCTTCAGGAGTTGCACGATAAAGTAAAGAAGAAATTATAGTATTAATACATACTGATTTTCCTGACCCGGTTGTGCCCGCAATTAATAAATGTGGAAGTTTATCAAGTTCAATAACAAAATTTTCACCACTAGTTGTTTTACCTAGAGCAACCACTAGGTTTGATTGAGATGAAACGAATTTTTCTGAATTAATAACGCTACGCATATAAACAACTGAAGGATTCTCATTAGGAATTTCTATACCAACAGAAGACTTACCCGGTATAGGAGCTATAACCCTCACTCTCGGAGCCTTCATCACTCTAGCCAAATCATCAGAAAGTTGGACAAATTTATTCACTCGAACGCCTTCAGCTGGCTCTACTTCAAAAAGAGTGATAACTGGTCCAGGAGCTATATTAACCACCTTACCTTCAACTCCAAAAGTTGAAAGAGATTGAGTGAGGAATTCAGCCTTATCAACCAATTCACTGTCAGATGCACTAGGAGAAATTTCTTCATGATGATCAAGATAGTCAACGGAAGGCAACTGATAGGATCGGAGTGGAACTACCTCAACAGTTTCATCAAAGTTAATCTCTTGCTCTATAACTTCATCTTGTATTTTGTAATCTATAGAACTATCGATATTTTCTATTGATTCATCTTGGAGATTATTATTTATAACCTTTTCATGATGTATGTCATTTCTGATTTTTTCATTTCCCACTGAGTCTTCTAATTGATCATTTATTAATGAGTCAGAAGATTCGTCCGGTATGACTTTAGTGTCATCAAAAGGTTCACCGAGATCTAACTTTGGAGGAGTAGATTTATGAATTGGACTTGTACTATAATCTTTTTCAACTTCCCTTCTATTTTTTAATCCCTCAAGCAGCTTTTCTGTATGCACTCTTTTCTTGACTTCGATATCTTCTTTTTTATTAAGCAACTGTCCTCTCTTAAAAATTCCAGAGGTAATCTCTCCAAATTTTTTAAGAGAATCATAGAAATTCCAGTCAAAATAGCTTCGAATAACTACAAATGTGGAAGCAAAAAGAAAAATAATTGTTCCACTAGTTCCAATAAAATCATGAAGTAGCTTTGCCATTATAGCACTAAGCAATCCAGAAGATTCATAACTAAGAATAGAGTTGATTGCTGCAAGACCTAAAGACATAGACAAAATAATTATAATCAAAAAAATATGCAGAGTTATTTTTAATAGAAATTCTTGGCGCCTCTTGCTAAATAGTATCCAGCCCCATGCAACACCTAAAGCGGGAACAATAAAAGAAATATAACCTAGTCCTAGCTTGATAAAATAATGACCAATATAAACTCCTATTATTCCTGAACGATTGGATATAGCAATATTTGGAGAAATTGTAGGTTCCTCTGATGAACTATAAGTAATTAAACTTAGCATCATAAACATTGAGACCAATATTAACAGGACACCTATTATTTCTTTTTTTCTATCCATATTTATTTCAATTCTTAATTTGAAGTACCTTTAGTCCAAAAAGGCGTTCTAACTATAGTCGCCTTAAGTTCACGGCCTCTAGCATCTATTGTTAAGTTGGAACCAATTTCTGAGCAATTTGATTTAACATAAGCCACACCAATTGACTTTAATAGTGAAGGTGAATGAGAGCCACTCGTTACATGACCTACAGTTTTACCATTTCGCATTACTTTATAACCATTTCTTGCAATTCTTTTATCAGAAACCTGAAAACCAATTAGTTTTCGTTTTATTCCCTCAGACTTAATTTCAATCAGCTTATCTTTTCCTATAAAATTACCTTTTTCAAATTTTGTGATCCATCCTAATCCAGCCTCTAAAGGGTTGGTAATTTCACTAATGTCATTTCCATAAAGACAGTACTTCATTTCTAAACGCAATGTGTCTCGAGCACCAAGACCAATCGCTTGAATATTTAAGTCACCACCTTTTTTCATAAGAGCATTCCATACAGTCTTTACACTTGAATCTTCAATATATAGCTCATAGCCAAGTTCACCAGTATAACCAGTTCTAGCGCATATTACATCAACTCCGGCTATGTTAGTAAAGCAGTGGTGATAAAAAGGAAGAGATCCAATTACTTCTGAAGTTTTTCCTAATCGTTGAAGCAAATCCAAGGATAAAGGACCTTGAACCGCTAATAGTGAATAATTCTTTGATTTATTTTTTATTGAAACATCTTCCTCAGCTTGAAGATTCTGCAAAAGCCAATTGAAATCTTTGCTTATATTTGAAGCATTAACAACAAGTAGATAACAATCCTTAAGGCGATAAATAACACAATCATCAATTATTCCACCCAATTTGTTACAAAACGCCGAATATTGAGCCTGACCGACATGAACCCTAGATAGGTCATTAATTGTCATTCTCTGAAGAAAAGACATTGAATCTTTACCGCTAACAGTAAATTCTCCCATATGGGAAAGATCGAATAAACCTACTGAATTTCGGACTGAATTATGTTCATCTATAATTCCAGAATATTGTAACGGCATTAAAAAACCTGAAAAGCTGACAATTTTTGCACCAAGAGCTATATGAGTATCATAAAGAGCCGTTTTTTGACCAACCTGATCCATGGTTTAGCTTTCACAGTAATATTTTAATCTGGAAAGTCCTTCTTTAATTTCGTCCTGACTAATACCAGCATATGCAAATCTTCCATAATACTGATTCTCAGATGGGATAGGTCTGCAAAAATACTCTCTTGGACAAAATCCAACACCAGTTTTAATTAAGATATCTTCTTGTAGTTCTTTTCCTGAATTAAATCCCATTCTATGAACAATTTCAGTCAAATTAGGGTAGACGTAGAAAGTTGAAGCTGGAGAAGCTACTGAAATACCTTTTATATCATTTAATATTTTACAGGTTAAATCACGTCTTTCATGAAGCTCATCTATTATTGGCTTACACATTTCTTGGCCACCTTTTAGTGCTTCAACCATTGCCCATTGAGCAAAGTGATTAGTACATGATTCATCATTGACATTGAGCCGAGATATTATATCCATAACTTTTTTAGGTCCAATAGAAGCACCAACTCTCCAACCTGTAGTTGCAAACCTCTTTGAAAATGTGTACAGTATTACAGTCCGTTGAGCCATACCAGGAATAGAAGCAATAGACCTTGGTTCTCCTTCATATCTAGTTTCGAAATAAGCTTCATCAGAAAGAACCCAAAGATCATTCTCAATACAAATTTCAGCTAGTGCCTCTAATTCATTTGGAGAAGATTCAGTGGCCGTAGGATTATGATTATTATTAAAAATAAGCATACTAGTTTTTGATGTAACATCAGATTTCAACCGATCAATATCAATAATAAAATCACCTTCATTTTCAATATAAGAATATGGAACAGCCTTTCCTTGATGGAACTCAATTAAAGATTCATAGATAGGAAATCCCGGGGTAGGATATAATACTTCGTCATTTGGTTCCATGGCAGCCAAAATAAATTTTCCAATTGTAGGCTTCCCACCAGGCTGTATAATTACATTTTCAAGATTATATTCTAAATTTCTTAATTTCCCTACATCTTCCGAAAGAGCAAGTCTCAACTCAGGTATGCCAGGGGGTTGACAATATCCTGTCTTCCCATCAACAATAGCTCTATTCATTGCCTCTACCACGCGATATGGCGTAGGAATATTAAAATCACCAATATGAAAAGGGAAAACTGTATTTCCAGATCTAGACCATTCATTTGCCTGTCTAGCAACTTCAAATACAGATTCAGTTCCAAGTTTTTTTAAACGTTTTGCGTATTTACTCATTATATCAGAGCTCAGCTAAGGCCATCTTTACCATATCTTCAATCTTTCCACTTACTTTACCTTCTTTTTGCATTTTTTTCAAAACGCGAAATGCATCAGATCGATTGAATCCAAGAGAGGTTAATGCACCAACAGCGTCTATTAAATAATCAGGGAAATCTCCATCATTAGGTATATCATAATCATCTGTCTGTTCAACAAGCCTTTCTTTTAATTCTACAATTATACGTTTTGCCATTTTAGGACCTATCCCAGGAATAGTCTTTAATGAAGCCACATCACCAGTTATTATTCTTCTTTTAAATTCATCTGGACTAGCACCAGAAATTATTCCCATAGCTAATTTTGGACCTATTTTGGATATTTTAATTAACATTTTAAATAGTTCCAATTCACTTTCACCTGAAAAGCCATAAAGCTCTAAAGCATCTTCTCTTACGTTAAGATATGTTCGAAGGTCTAATCTTTTTCCAATGTCTGGCAAAAGATTGCCAGTTGGAACAGATATTGTGATTTCTAATGAAATGCCTCCTATATCTATGACAACATTTGTTGCTGACTTAGCTTTTACAGTGCCTTGGATAGAATTAATCATGTAAATATTATATCTTTTTGATTAAGATGGCAAAGTGCTGTAGCGAATGCATCTGTTACATCTAATATGTCTGGAGCCTTATCCATATTTAATATAGATGCAACCATGTATTTAACTTGCTCTTTAGAAGCATTTCCATTACCAACCACTGACATTTTTATTTTCCGAGGTGAGTACTCGGCGCAAGGCAGTTCTCTATGGGCTGCTGCAAGCATTGCCACGCCTCTAGCTTGCCCTAAGAGAAAAGCAGTCTTAGCATTATTCTTATAGAAAGCTTCCTCGATTGCGAATTCAGTTGGTAAATATCGTTCCATAACATCAACTAGCCCATCATACAAAATTGAAAGACGAACATGAATTTCTTTCTTCTTTGGGGGTTTTATAGTACCCCAAGTAACAATCTTTTTTTTATCTTTAATTACCTGAATTATTCCATAACCAGTAGTTGTAAGGCCAGGATCTATTCCAATTATACAACGCATTCAGTTTACCAATCCAATTTCATCTTCTTCAAAATCAAAATTGGCGGATATTTTCTGCACATCTTCATGAAAATCTAGTTCTTCCATTAGTTTTATAACCTTTTTTGCAGTCTCACCCTTTATCTTTACATAGTTCTTAGGTACTTGTAAAATTTCAGAAGTCTTGACAAAAAAACCTTTCTTTTCAAGTTGCTCAATTACTGAAATCATTTTATTGGGATTGGATTGAACAATGTATACTTCATCTTCTTCAATAAAATCTTCACCCCCACCTAATAAGATTGATTCAAAAAGAAGATCTTCATTTTTGGTTTTTTTTTGTACAGTAATTGTTCCTTTTTTCTCAAACATCCAAGAAACACAGCCTGATTCTCCAAGGTTACCCCCATATTTATTAATAATATGGCGCAATTCAGCAACTGTCCTATTTCTATTATCCGTAGTAACTTCGATCATAATTGCTACACCTTCAGGACCATATCCTTCAAAAATAGATTCTTCATAGGTTACCCCTGGTAGCTCACCTGTACCTTTTTGAATGGCTCTTTTTATATTGTCAGATGGCATATTTGCATTTTTTGCGCTACCAATTGCCTGGCGAAGTCTTGGGTTTGCATCCTCATCGCCTCCTCCTAACCTCGAAGCAACAGTAATTTCTTTAATTATTTTAGTAAAAACCTGTCCGCGCTTAGCATCAACAACGGCTTTCTTGCGTTTAATTTGCGACCACTTAGAATGACCAGCCATTTTTTACTTCAAAATAATATTAGAGACATAGGATACAATATTATTATTGGAAATATATACAATGCTCTAAGATTAATTATTAGCCTCACAACTTCAGAAAGTTATTGAGATGGTTTTTTGAGTACAATCAATTTCACCAATTATACCTAACATCATTGACTGTTTCTTCTTGGTAAACGATTAACTTTAGTTTTTATAACCCATGGTGCACTATATCCGAAAGATACAATCTTCTGTCTTGCTTTTTCAGCAGATATGCGAGATTTAAAATTCCCAACTCTAACCTTGTAATTAGGTGAATCGAAAATAATATATATTTCTGAACCAAACTCTGGTAATAACTCAGAAAGGACAGTATTTGCTTTATCCAAAGCTTGGGTAGAAATCACCTGAACCCTAAAGCCGTCTATCACTGAATCTAATTCAGTTGGTGAAAATTTTAATGGCAGTGGTTCATCAAGGTTAATAATTATTGGCAGCTTTATCTCTGGCTCTTTAAGGGTTGATGGGTCAAAGTCCTCATCAAATTTTAGACTTCCCTGTTGAGCTAGACCTAAACTTAAAAAGACAATTAAATAGTAAAAAGCTTTCAACCTAAAGCAATCTCATATGTTTTACCGACAGCCAACCTTTTTTCCCATCAATTAGTTGAATTTCAACCCATGGATTTTGCCTGTTTGATATGTCCGCTTTTGTTCCTTCATGTACTACAAATAATAAATTACTACTATGTGAAGGTGCTGAATAAACTCTTCCTTCTTTTGCAATTATAACACCAGATTCATTATTTGAAAGATTATAATAAACATCAACAAATATAAATAAAGATATAATGCCAAGAAGTATAATGAATGATGAAAAGTTTGCAATCAGATAAGTTATTCGATTTTTCCAAATCCTTCCTATTGTTGAAGAGATGGAGGTTAATAGAATTAAGCAACTAATTACATATAACCATTGGTTTGGAGAAAATATTTGTTTAAAAGAACTATATAATTTGATGAAGAAAAAGGGCTCAGGGATAATTATTCTATCAACAATTCTAGCATTTGCGACACTAAGGTTATAAACAAGATCATCATCACTAGGTCTAAGGAGAAGGCCCTTTTCATAAGCCCAAATAGCATTCCCTAATTCAGCTAATTGATAATATGTATTACCAAGATTATAGTACAAATTAGAATGCTCGTAACCCTGACTTATAAGTTGCTCATAAATACCTAAAGCATTAACGTAATCCTGTGCGCTATAACGTTTATTTGCTTCGAGAAAAAGTGAGTCAGCATGACTAGCATAGTTAGCTTGAATACTGATAAATAGTAAGAATATAATTGAGAGCCTATTCATAGCTGTTTATCAATTTCCACAATTAATTTGATCGTTTCATAAGCAAGCTGAGGTGCTAATATTTCTTTTGTTGATTTAGCATATTGACCCAATCCACAATTAGCTAAAATATCTTGAAGGACTTGAATACTATCACTGTCAACTAAATCTAATAACTTAGTTCGAATAATTCGGGAATCAAGTCCAACTTCACTAATTCCAAGTTGGGTCGAAAAATACGCGTAAATGGATTTTTCTACACTTTGAAAATCATTACTTGATTTAATTTTACCCAATTCATTCTTAAGCCTTTTAAGAGCCTTATGCTTTACGTATGTACCTGAACGTTCCTGTATATCACTTTTTACTTTTTTAATAATATTGGGGGTAAAGAAAATTCCAATTGCTAAAATATTAATATACCAGAATCCCATTGGAAAAACATGATCAGAACTATTTCTCATTCTTACTGGTTTTTGTCTTATATATCGAATATCCTTCTGCAGAAGTGAAATTTCTTCCTTAGTTAATCCACCCTCAACTATGAAAGTATTTTCAGATGGAGTAGCCAGTATTGGTATCTTATTTGAAGAAATACTTTCCCAGCGGCCTAAGCTAGGTTCAAAATAGTCTAACTTTATACTAGGAAGAATGTATTGTCCATCAGTTCGTGGAATGAGAATATATTCCCATGTACGAGTAGCTGAAATTTCATCTCGAAAAGGATCTTTCTCAATCTTTACTTTGGGACTAAAAACCTCAAGGCCACTAGGAAATTGTATTTCTGGCAATTGAAACAATGCGAAATTTCCAGTCCCCGACAATTCGATATTAAGAGTTATGGCTTCGTTAACAGGAACACGCGCTGTATCTACACTTGCTTTTATTTCGAAACGTCCTACTGCTCCAGTATAATCAGCAGGCTTTCCAAGTTGAGGAACTGGTTTAACATCAATCTTTAGTTTTTTAGAACTGACGATTTGTTTTTTTGTCCTAGAGAAAAAAGGGTCCGAAAAGAAATCATTAAATAAAGAGAACTGACGATTCTTTGATGGTATCTCAATGGAACAATTCAAAATCATTGGTTCAATTTCAAGTGGACCATTATTTATTGGAAAAAGAGCGACTTTATATAAAGTCGCCACTCTATACCTAACTCCATCTATGGAAGTTTCCTTCAAAGTTGGTTGCTTTGGAGCATAAAGTTCTTCTTGCCAAAAGCCAACTCCCTGAGGTTTTGACTCAATAGCATATTGTCTCATATTTACACGAGTATAAATTTTATAATCAACGGTAACTTGCTCACCCTGGAAAATTTCTTTCTTATTAGGCTCAGCTACTAAAAATAACAGAGGAGAAGTATTATTATCATTAGAATCAGGTTTTTCAGTATCAGAAAGGGTGGATGGTGAAGATTCTACAACAATTATTTCTATGGGTTCAGAATTAATTAATTTTCCATCGATATCAATAGAAAATGAAGGGATTATTAGGTTGCCAATCTTATTTGGAATTAGAGTCCAAGACAACATTTTTGAACTAGACATCTTTCCATTAACCCATTGAAAACTACTTGATTGCCCTGGTCCAGAGATTACAGTAAAGTCTTTCAAGTCAGTTAATTTAAGCTTAGGAAAATCATCAGATTCTTTAGCGGTGACCTTTAATGTCAAGGATTCATTTATTCGTATCCTATTCTTGTCAACTGTTGTTTGAACCCGTGTTTCAGCAAATGAAACTTGCAAAAATATTAGCATCATGAAAAAAAGTCTTGGTTTCATCTACCAATCCTTATCAAGTATTTTTAATTTTGCATTATCTAATTTACGTTTCATTAAATTTTCTTCATCTGCTTTCAAAGCATCTAGTGTCGCTTCAGCATTAGGCTTTTTACTATCATACTCAGGCTCCTGTTGTTGAGACTCCTGTTGTTGAGACTCCTGTTGTTGAGACTCCTGTTGTTGAGACTCCTGTTGTTGAGACTCCTGTTTCTTAGAATCATTATCATTAGATTGTTCCTGTTCATTTTGACCTGACTGTTTTTGGCTTTCCTCTTTTTCCTCATCAGATCGTTGTTGCTGGGATTGTTCCTTTTGGCTCTTCTGTAACAATCTTTTCGTAAGTTCATAATTGAATTTAGAGTCTAAATCCTTAGGATTAAGTTCTATTGCCTTTCTAAATGCCAAGAGACTTTTCTCTAATTCACCTTTGCTATGCAAAGTATTCCCTAAGTTGTAGTAAGACATAGATTTAAGATTTTCACTATCTGTTTGGGATGCCAGCTCGAAATCTTTTTTTGCCTTTTCAAAGTTCTTATTTGAATAAGCTGAATATCCTGAATTAAAATGAACTTCAGGAATATCTAATATTTTTCCTTTAATAGAATCCTTCTTTTCAAATGAAACTGGATCTTCTAAGAGGCTTTGCCCATTTATAATGCAGAAATGAATAATTACTATAAATAACAAATTAAACAAAACGACCTCGCCAATCTTCTCCTTCATCTTTCCTAGTTCTAATCAAAAAGTCTATTATAAATAATAGCAATGCAAATGCAAGAAAATATTGATACCTATCTTCAAACTGTGAATATTCATGAGTTTTCAAGGTTCTCTTGTCCATATTATCAATAATATTAATCAAATCATCCATGTTTCCTGAATTACCATCAAATCGAATTGCCACACCACCAGAAATAGTGGAAATTTCTTGGAGTATAGCCATGTTTAGAATTGATGTAATTAATCTTCCAGATCTATCTTTCTTATAATCAGTCTGGAGACCTTTCTTGTTATAAATTGGAATCAATGATCCAGCATTTGTCCCAACACCCGCGGTATGTATAATTACTCCCTTATCAACAAGATTTTTTGCCGAAATAATAGCTTCTCCTTCATGATCCTCCCCATCGCTTAAAACAATAAGAACCCTGTGCTTTTCATCCGTAGTGCCAAAAGCATTAAGCGCTGTTAATAATGCATCACTCAAAGCTGTGCCTTGAGACCTCACCATCTCTGTATCAATCGCATTAACAAAAAGTCTAGCGGCATCATAATCACTAGTTAAAGGCAGATAAAGGTGACTAGTTCCAGCAAAAACAACAAGACCAATTCTATCTCCTTCAAGTTTAGATACAAGACGATTTATCTCAAATTTGGATTTTTCCAATCTTGTAGGCTTTATATCCTCCGCTAACATACTCTTTGAAATATCAAGAGCTACAAGAATATCTACTCCTTTACTTTCAACTTTCTTTAATGAGGATCCAATTTGCGGACCAGAAGCTGCAAAAATTAAAAAGAGAATTCCCCACCATTGAACAATGGCTTTTCTTTTAAGCAATTTCATGTCAACCTTAAAAAAAAGTCTGGTTCTTAATTTTTCTTCTCCCCAGCGAGATAACTCTAAATTTCTCTCCTTTGATTTAGCTCGTTTGATTATCATCAAGACAATCAGAAACAGATAAATGAAAAATACAAAAGGATACCTGAAATCAATCATTTACAAACGTTTTCTGAAAATATTTTCATTAATATAAAGCGTCCCTAAAACTAAAATGACCGCTGGTAATAACAACCAACCAAATAGTTCATTATATTTTCGGAAATGTTTTACAATTATATCCGACCTCTCTAGTGAGTTTATTTCTTCATAAATAGAAAGCAATTGATCTTCATTAGTAGCCCTATAATATTTACCCCCTGTTATATCCGCTATTTCCTGAAGAGTGTTTTCATCCATTTCCACTGGAACCTGAACATATCTTTTTCCTAAGACTGGGTCATTAACAGGAAATGGTGCATTACCCCTACTTCCAACACCTATAGAATATATTCGGATATCATATTCTTTTGCAAATCCAGCAGCTGTAACTGGGTCAAGTTCGCCAGCATTATTACTTCCATCGGATAACAAGACCATAACTCGACTCTTTGTTTCACTGCTACGCAAACGATTAATTCCATGAGAGATTGCCATCCCAATAGCCGTACCATCATTAGCCTCATCGACAATTTCAACCTGATCAAGTAGATCTAGAAGAACATTATAATCTATTGTTAGTGGGCATTGTATGTAGCTCTCGCCAGCAAAAACTAATAAGCCAATTCTGTCACCTTTTCGGTGCTCTATGAAACTTCTTGCTGTCTCTTTAGCAGCTTCAAGACGATTTGGTTTAAAATCTTCAGCTCGCATACTACTACTTATATCTAACACTAAATTAATATCTACTATATTAACGGAAGTTTCCGAAAGATCAAGAATAGCTCTAGGCTTTGCCATAGCAGTAATAATCAGAGATAAAATAATTAGATAAACAATGTTGAGTCTTTTGATTTTCTTAGAACCAGAGATGCTAGAGATTTTCTTAAGATGCTCAATTGATGAAATTTGTATAGTCCCCTGTCTAATTGAACCCCAGCGTTTGTCCCACACTATAGCTAAAGGGACTAAAAGAAAAAGAAGAAGAAACCAAGGATTATCAAATTCAAACATTCATATCAAATTTAGATTATGTTCTATATAATGACTCAAACGAAGAATTGTTTCCTCCTTAAAAAAATTTCCTACTAGTTGCATTCCAATTGGGAGTTTATCTGAAGTCTCTCCAGCTGGAATATTTAAAGTAGGGAGCCCAGCAAGACTTATTGGAGTTGTAAAAATATCAGAAAGATACATTTCTAAAGGGTTCTTCAAATGTTTCCCCTGCTTAAATGCTGGAGTTGGAGTAGTAGGAAGAAGTATAATATCAACATCTGTAAAGACTTTTATAAAGTCATCTTGAATCAATCTTCGTACTTGTTGAGCCTTTTTGAAGTACGCATCATAATATCCTGAAGATAGGACATAAGTTCCTAACATGATCCTACGTTTTACCTCATCACCAAAGCCTATTGATCGACTATCCTTATACATTGATTCTAAGTCGCGACTACGCTCACTCAAACCATACCTTACACCGTCAAATCGTGCTAGATTGGAGGAAGCTTCCGCATTGGTAAGAACATAATAAGTTGAAATTGCGTATTTAGCATGAGGAAGTTCAATGTCGCATATTTCACAACCATTTGATTTTAGGAATGATTCAATTTTTTTTAGTTTATAGATAATCTCAGGATTAACACCATCCTTCAGAAATTTCCAGGGTATACCAATTCTCTTTGTAATTGGTCCATCTAGGTGATTCAAATAATCAGCAACTGGCTTTTTAGCGGATGTAGCATCTTTTGAATCATGACCTGAAATAACTTGAAGAAGCCTTGCTAAATCCTCTGTCGTTCTTGCAAAAGGACCAATTTGATCAAAGGAAGATGCAAAAGCAACCAAACCATATCGCGAGACTCTTCCATATGTTGGCTTCATTCCATATACACCACAAAAAGCTGCTGGTTGTCGAACTGATCCTCCAGTATCAGAACCTAAAGCAAAGTCCGCTAATTTTAATTTAACAGCAGTTGCGGATCCCCCACTTGATCCACCAGGAACTCTATCAGTTGTAGTGGGATGCTTTACAGGACCAAAAACCGAGCGCTCGTTTGAAGAACCCATGGCAAATTCATCATGATTTGTCTTCCCAACAATAACTCCACCATTTTGAAGAATTTTAGTAACAACAGTAGAATTATATGGTGAAATATATTGATCAAGGATTTTTGAAGAACAAGATAAAGGCCAACCTTGAACAGCTATATTATCTTTAATTAGTATTGATTTACCATTTAAAATACCATCATCTGTAGAAGCCTCTAAATAAATAGGCTCTAAATCATGAACAATTGCATTTCTATCACTAAATCGACGTGAGGCTTCCTTAAACTCAGAAAGGTCTGAGGGTAAGGTTTTAGGCTTAGCCAATCGGCTCTTGGTCGCTTCCCTGCGACTTTCCGACTGAATCCGCCGCATCATCGAGTTCTTTTTCAAAACCCTCCACAGCACCTTTAAATTCCCTAATTCCTTTTCCAAGACCTTTTGCAAGCTCTGGTAGTCGCTTAGCACCAAATAAAAGCAATACGACTAAAAAAATTAGAAGAACTTCCCAACCTCCAATACTTACCAAAAACGGGAGATCCATTAATTGAAACATTTTAACCTCCGAACTTAATTAACGAAAATACCTCAAAAAGTAGTAAGAGACTCCAAGACCAAAAATAGTTGCAAAATTAAATCTTATTTTTAGACCTAATATTAACGTAATAGCGCCCAAATCAAGAGAGATTGCATCATTCTCTTCTCCAAATAATCCCTTTAGAGAAAATTCTGTACTCTGCAAAAAAAATTGTTTTACAACTCCTTCGGGAAGAACAAATGCAATAAGATCACCAAAAAGAGTCCCAATAAAAGAACCAATAAACAAAACTAAGACAATAACTTTCAGATTACGGCTAGCGAACAAAAGTATCCTCCTTATTCTGGGATATTGTTACTGTAGGTATTTCATCATCAAAATCATTTTTATGGATTGCATACCTCACTAAACTACCTAATACATACAACATTGTTAGAGGAAAAAGAACAAGGCCGCGCCACCAAGTTAAGGCAGCAAGACTAAATAAGAAGAAAATAACTCTTACTCTTGAACGCCAATTCTTACCAATATATGTAAGTTTTAGATATGGGATACTAGTTAGCATAAGTAAGGATGAAAGAAAGATCAAAGAAAGGGCTATCCTTGGATCACCCAAATTTCCCGTTAAACGCGTGTTGAATATGACATATGAACTAATTATTACAGCAAAAGCTGTGGTTGGTAAACCAGAATAAAATGGTGAAGGAACTTCACTAGCATCAATATTAAACCTAGCAAGCCTAAAAGCTCCAGCAAAAAGAGGTACAAAACTTATTGATGCTCCAAGAAGCGGGTGTAGTTGTTGTGCAAATGCGAAATAAGTTATAACAGCTGGAGCTGTACAGAATGAAACAATGTCAGCAATAGAGTCGAATTCTATTCCAAATGG
>Ga0310344_10002204_pt1 | contig 14687 bp, 13 predicted proteins | sample HC15DNA20200_MG_FD_203801 | JGI IMG/M metagenome (GOLD analysis project Ga0310344, IMG submission 203801) | Marine microbial communities from station ALOHA, North Pacific Subtropical Gyre - HC15-DNA-20-200_MG | ecosystem: Environmental > Aquatic > Marine > Oceanic | place: Pacific Ocean: North... | reverse complement strand
GAGGATGATAATCGAACGTCCGCTCTACCTGATCGCTGTCGCCGTGCTGAGCGTCGCCCAGTACGGTAGTGCAGCGACCAGGGCGCAGGACCCGTACGAGCAGGTAAACGATAGCTGGGATCAGTTCGGGGCGGTCTACAACCGGATCCTCGACAACTACTACGACGATCTGGATCAGGCGGCCGTGATGCAGGCAGCCATTCACGGCATGCTGGATGAACTGGATTCTTACAGCCAGTTCTACGACGCGGAAGGACTACGCCAGTTGCGGCAGGATACCTCGGGCAAATTCGCCGGCCTGGGGATAACGGTGGGCGTTAAAGACCGCTATCCGGTGGTGATCGCGCCCATTAGAGACACCCCCGCGGCGCGCGCAGGCCTGCTGCCGGGGGACCTCATCGTCGAAATCGAGGGGCGTGACACGCGAGGTCTCGGCCTGAAGGAAGTCGTCGAGATCCTGCGTGGCGAGCCCGGGACCAAGGTTGCCATCAGCGTCAATCGCAATAACGCAGCTGCGTCAAGGCGTGTCGAGATCGAGCGCGAGATCATCCGCATCAGGAGCGTGGCACTGGTCGCCGAGATTGGACCGAGCGTGGGGTACATCGGCATGCGCCAGACCCGGTTCTCGGAAGACACTGCTGCGGAGGTGGCGGCGGCCCTGAGACAGCTCAAGCGCGATAACGTCTCTGGTGCGATCCTAGACCTGCGGGGCAATCCGGGCGGCCTGCTCAGCCAGGCGACTCAGGTGGCCGACCTCTTTCTGCCCAAGGGGGCACCCATCGTCTCGATCCGCGACAAAGACGAACGGCGCGAAGAGTTGAAACGTGCCGCCCTCAGACCGGTGGCAAAGGACCTGAAGCTGGTCGTCCTGATCGACGCCGGCAGCGCCAGCGCTGCGGAGATCGTGGCCGGGGCCATCCAGGACAACGACCGCGGTGTCATCGTCGGGACCAACTCCTTCGGCAAGGGTTCGGTTCAGACCATCTTCGACCTGCACGAGACGGAGAGCAGTGCCCTCAAGCTTACCACCGCGCTCTACTACACCCCCAGTGGGCGCAGCATCCACCGGCGCAGCAACGCCAGCTCTGGCGGCCCGGTGATGGAGGTGCCCTTCGGCGAAATCGATCTTCCCCTCGGAGCGCTCATGGACATCGTTGTGCGGGCTCCCACCAGAGGATGGGCGGAAACGGCGTTGCGGACCCGTTTCGGTCTCGAAGAGCGGCAGATCGAGCGGATTCTCGGCACGACGATCGGCAACCTGGTGGTCGGCTCCTATTTCGGCGACGACCGGAAGGATCTGGCGGGGGGAGACGCCGATGACGAGTTCTTCACTTCTCGTCAACGCCGCGTGTTCGGTGGGGGTGGGATCGCCCCCGATGTGGTCGTGGAGTTGGAGCCGGTGCCGCGCCTCGTCGCGGAAATGCGACGTAGCAGGGCGTTCTTCAATTTCGCTGTCGACTACGTTGCCGCCGACTCTGCTCTGGCGCAGTCGGCTCTGGTTCCCCCCATTGATGAGGGGGTGTTGACCGCCTTCACGACCTTCGCCGCTAAAGACTCGCTGATCAGTGACCTGGCGCGACGTCTCGGCCGGCTCGAGTTGGAGAACCTGCGCACCTATGCCGATGAAATGGGCTGGGACGAGAACCTGAATCCGCACCTCGATGGCCTCGACGCTTACGTCGGCCAGGGTCTGGCCGCTGGCCTGAGCGAGCAGGTCCGACCCCACGTAGTGGCTGGTCTGCGACGCGAGTTCGCGCTGCGTCTGCTCGGGCCCCGCGCTAGTCAGCTGGCCGATCTTGAAAACGACCGGCAGGTGCAGGAGTCGTCGCGTCTCCTCGGCGATTCCGAGCGCTACAGGCAGATCCTACGAGCCGGCTCGTAATGTCGACCATGCCCGGTTCTTGCACCCTGGCTCGGTAGGGCTTAGACTTGTCAAGCATAGAATCCGAACCGACCCGCTACTCCACGCGAGGCGCGTCGGACCAAGCGACATCTTTTTACCGGACGGTTCATCAGAGTTAGAGCCGTGTCCGGGGGTTTTTCGGGAATTTCAATTACGGCTTCAATCGGTTTTCCCCATCGTCTGACCAGACGAGGCGTACGGCAGGATTGACGATTGTCTGCAGAGAGGGGCTGGGTCGATACCAGAACGGCCTTGGCGGCCAAGTGGGGGTGCCCGCGTGCTGCTATCCAGGGGCGGCTCCGTCCAGCTCGCCCTTTCCAGTATCTGTCACGAGTGTGCCAGGCGCTCGGTGGCCATGCGTCCTTCGACTATCCGGTTGTCCCGCCTCAGTATCCTTCCCGAGCAATCTCCGCACGGCCTGACCGCGCCGCGCAACGGCCCCTGATCGGCCCGTCCCGCGAACAGCCGCCGCTCTCTCTGTGGCACGGCACCAACGATCGGGAAGTCCGCCATGCGTAATGAGATATTCATCAACGATTGTATTCACGAATCCCGCATAGCCATCGTCGAGGACCGCTCGCTTGCCGAGATCTGGGTCGAGCGCCCCGAGAATGAGCGGATGGTTGGCGATGTGTACAAGGGTACGGTCACTGCTGTCCTACCAAGCCTGCAAGCCGCCTTCGTCGAAGTGGGACTGGAGCGCACCGTCTTCCTGCAGGTGCGGGACATGGTCGAGGCTGCCGGAGTAGACGACGGTGGAAGCTCCCGCAACGGCCGCCGACCCCGCCATTACCCGCCGATCCAGGAATTGACCAAGAAGGGCGAGAAGGTGCTCGTGCAGATCGCCAAGGAACCGATCGGCACCAAGGGCGCCCGCGTCACCACGCAGTTGTCGTTCCCCGGGCGCTTCGTGGTGCTGGTGCCCGGCCGGGACTGGGTGGGCGTGTCTCGCAAGATTTCCAGTTGGAGCGAGCGACGCCGGTTGCGCGATCTGGTCACCGCGCTCAAACCCAAGGGTTACTCTGTAATCGTCCGCACGGAAGGCCGCAACAAGTCGGAAAAGGAGTTTCGCAAGGACCTGCGGCAGCTGGTCAAAGCTCATGAACGGCTCGTTCGGGCCAGCAAGCGAGTGCGGGCCCCGGCTCTGGTGCACAAGGAAATGGGCATGACCTCCAGCGTCATCCGCGACCTGTTCACGGACAACGTCGATCGCGTGGTGGTCGACTCCAAAGAGCTGTACAAGGAAATCGTCGCCTACCTGAGGTCGGTCTCACCCGAGCTGCGGAAGCGGGTGGAGTACTACCGCGACCCACGGCCGATCTTCGACGCCTATGACATCGAGGAGCCCCTCGAAAAGGCCAGCAACCGCGATGTCTGGCTGCGCAAGGGCGGTTCTCTGGTGGTCGACCACGCGGAGGCGGGAACCTTCATTGATGTTAACTCGGCGCGCTCGGCCGGCTCGGGCAACCAGGAGGAGAGTAACCTCAACACCAACATGGAGGCGGCGTGCGAGATCGCCCGCCTGCTCCGCCTCCGCGACATCGGTGGCATCATCGTCATCGACTTTATCGATATGAACGAGGAGAAGAGCCGCCGGAAGGTCATCGAGACCCTGATCGACGAATTGAAGCGCGATCGGGCCAAGATCTCGGTCAGCCCGCAGCTCAGTGAATTCGGGCTTGCGGAGATGACCCGGCAGCGGGTGCGGCCCAACCTGCTGCACACCCACAGCGAGCCCTGCCCGACCTGCCAGGGCACCGGTCGGGTGCTGGGCCCGGACACGACCGTGACCAAGATCGAGCGCTGGCTGCAGCGGTCGCGGGCTGCCACCAAGGAGCGCCGCTTTGTTCTCCGGGTGCATCCCGAGGTAGCCAAGTACATGCAGGAGAATCGCGAAAACCGGCTGCGCTCCATTCGCAAAGCAACCAAGGCTCGGTTGCTGCTTGAGCAGGATGCCAATCTGTCGCCCGAGGACTATCGCTTCATCTCGCAGAAGCGCAACCTTGACGTCACCGCCGAGTTCAAGATTTGACACGAAACAGCGGGAGTCCTATCTTTTTTGCTCTATCTCGGATTTTGTGCTTCAGGAGAGCAGCATGTACGCTGTCGTGAAAATCGCCGATCGCCAGGTTAAGGTCACCAATGGCCTGCGGCTGCGAGTTCCCAAGCTTGACGTCGAAGAGGGCGCAACCCACACGATCGATGACGTCCTGTTGGTCGGCGACGACGGTGACACCCAGATCGGCACACCGCTGGTAGCGGGCGCTTCGGTAACCGCCAAGGTTCTGGGCCACGGCCGCGACAAGAAGGTGGTGGTCTTCAAGATGAAACGCCGCAAGACTTACCGGAAGCGTAACGGCCACCGCCAGGATTACACCGAACTGCAGATCAACGACATCCTGGCAGGCAAGGAGTAGATCCCGTGGCACATAAGAAAGGTGTAGGCAGCTCCCGCAACGGCCGCGACAGCAACAGCCAGCGCTTGGGCGTCAAGCGTTACGGGGGTGAGCGGGTTTCCGCTGGGACGATCCTGGTACGCCAGCGGGGCACGCGCATTCACCCGGGCGCCAACGTCAAAAAGGGGGGTGACGATACCCTGTTCGCCGTTGTCGACGGCAACGTGGAGTACGAGTCGTTCGGCAAGGGGCGCAAACGGGTCAACGTCGTCGACCTTGCGGCCTGAGGGCGGCCACAGCTAGAGCACAACAATTGCGGGCGACCGTCAGCCAGTCTGGCGGTCGTTTTTCTGTGGCCGGTCTGGCCTTTGGCGTCCCCTCTGGCAGGGGCAAATATCTGCAGCCCCGGGGCGTCCGGATTCACACTGCCCGCCGGCCTCAAAAACACATTAAGAGCAGAAGACTGACCTATGAGCCTACCTGAACACGACGTCCTCGTTGTGGGTGGCGGCGGTGCCGGATTGCGTGCCGCCATTGCCGTGGCCGCAGAGCACGAATCACTGAGTGTTGGCATGGTGTCCAAGGTTTATCCCATGCGCAGCCACACGGTCTCCGCTGAAGGGGGCGCCGCGGCGGTGATGCGGGACGACGACGACTTCGACTCCCACGCTTTCGACACCATCAAGGGCAGCGATTTCCTCGCCGACCAGGACGTCGTGGAAGCATTCGTCAAAGAGGCCCGCGACGAGGCCATCCAGTTGGAGCACTGGGGCTGTCCCTGGAGCCGCGATCCGGACGGCCGCGTGAGCGTGCGCGCCTTTGGCGGCATGACGGTCAAGCGCACGCTGTACGCGGCGGACAAGACCGGGTTCCACATGCTGCACGCGCTGTTCCAGACCTCGCTGCAGTACTCACGGATTGCCCGCTACGACGAGTGGTACGTGACGTCGCTGATCGAAGATGACGGCCGCGTCTGCGGCGTCACCGCGCTGAACCTGCGCTCGGGCAACGTCCGCCCGATTCCGGCCAAGTCGGTTATCATCTGCACCGGCGGTGGCGGCCGGATCTTCCCGTTCACCACCAATGCCGCGATCAAGACCGGTGACGGCATGGCCCTGGCATATCGCGCCGGCTGTCCGCTCAAGGACATGGAGTTCGTGCAGTATCATCCGACCGGCCTGCCCGGCACCGGCATCCTGATGACCGAGGCCTCCCGCGGCGAGGGCGGCTACCTAATAAACAACAAGGGCGACCGCTACCTGAGTGAGTACCTGCCGTCGAAGATGGAGCTCGGCCCGCGCGACATGGTCTCTCGCGCCTTCGTTCACGAGGAGCGCGCCGGCCGGGTGTTCGACGGACCGTATGGAGCTTACGTCCATCTGGATCTGCGCCACTTAGGCGAAAAGAAGATCGACGAGCGCATCCCCTTCGTCCGCGAGCTGACCAAGAACTACGTTGGCATCGATCCGGTGCACGAGCCGATCCCGGTGCGCCCGGTAGTTCACTACATGATGGGGGGCGTGCACACCGACATCGACGGCGCCACCCCGCTCAAGGGCCTGTTCGCCGCCGGCGAAACCGCCTGCGTGAGCATCAACGGTGCCAACCGGCTCGGCTCCAACTCCCTGTCCGAGTGCCTGGTCTTCGGGGCGCGGGCGGGGCGCGCGGCAGCGCGCAACGCCCACGACCAGCCGTCGCCGGCCGACGCCATGCTCGAAGCCACGGCGCGCGACCAGCAGCAGCGGCTGACCGCCACCTTCTTCAAGTCGCAGGCGGGCACCGAGCGCACCGCCGACATTCGCAGCGATCTGCAGAAGACGATGGAGCGGGGTGCCGGGATCTACCGCACCGAAGAGGAGCTCGAGCAGACCTGCCAAGACATCGTCGCCCTGCGCGAGCGCTACGCCGCGCTGACCGTGGACGACCATTCACAGGTCTTCAACACGGACCTGATCGCTGCCCTCGAACTCGGCTCCATGCTCGATGTGGCTGAGACGGTGGCCCAGGCCGCGTTGCTCAGACGGGAGTCGCGCGGCTCTCATTCGCGCTCCGATTTTGAATCCAGAGACGATGAGCGCTTCCTCCAGCATTCGCTGGCCTTCAAGGAGGAAGGGCGACCACGGATCGAGTACCTGCCGGCGACCATCACGCGCTGGCAGCCGGAAGAACGCACGTACTGAGAGAAGGAAAGGACATGCCCGAAGAAACTATCACCCTGCGGGTTGACCGCTATCGACCCGAACAGGAGGACGAGCCGACGGCGCAGACCTACGAGGTGCCCTACAACGAGGACTGGGTCGTCCTCGATGCGCTGAATCACATTAAGGACCAGATGGATGGGTCCCTATCGTACCGCTGGTCCTGCCGCATGGGCGTCTGCGGCAGCTGCGGCATGATGATCAACGGTGAGGCCAAGCTGACCTGCGCCACCTTCTTACGCGACTATTTTCCCGGCGAAATTACCGTCGCGCCGCTGGACAATTTCCCCGTGGTGCGCGATCTGATCATTGACATGGATGACTTCATGGAGAAGCTGGTGGCGGTCAAGCCGTGGATCATCCGCGACGAGGAGAAGCCGATCGCGGAAGGCGAGTACCTGCAGTCGCCGGAAGAGCTGGCCGACTACAAGCAGTTCAGTCAGTGCATCAACTGCATGTTGTGCTACGCCGCCTGTCCGGTCTACGGGCCCGAGACCGACTTCATTGGTCCGGCGGCGCTGGCCCTGGCCCACCGCTACAACCTTGACTCGCGGGACGAGGGCAATGAAGAGCGCAAAGAAGCGGTCGCCAGCGAGGCCGGTATCTGGAACTGCACGTTCGTCGGTGAGTGCTCGGAGGTTTGTCCCAAACACGTGGATCCGGCCGCGGCGATTCAGCGCACCAAGGTGGCCACTACCGGCGATTGGTTCAAATCCTTTCTCATCCCGGGGCGGAAGAAATGAACAGACGCAGAGGCGAACGCGACCACTACGAGCACGGGGCCTACGTGCCGACGCGGCCGGCCACATGGTGGTTGCGCAACATGAAGTATTTCTTGTTCATGATGCGGGAGCTCTCCAGCGTCTTTATTGCCGCCTTCCTCGTCCTCTATTTGTACGAGTTTTTCCTGCTTTCCAAGGGTTCCGATGTGCACGCCGCCTTCCAGGAGTCGCTGCGCAAGCCCGGTTTCATCGCCTTCTATGCGATATCGCTGGTCTTTGCTATCTATCACTCGATCACCTGGTTCGGCGTTGTCGGCCGCATCCAGGTCGTCAAGATCGGCAGCTTCCAGGTGCCGCCGCTACTGGTCACCGCCGGTGCATTCGTCGGCTGGATCGCGGCCTCGGCCGCGATCGGCTTCCTGTTCTTCGCGCTGCTCTAGCCGAGGAGTGAAGGCATGAGCGACCACAAGATGGACCGCACCGAGCCCTTCTGGTGGGGCATGTTCTCCGTTGGCGGTGTCGTCGCCGCCTTGCTGGTGCCGATTCACATATTCATTGCCGGCCTCGCCATCCCGCTGGGACTGCTGGATCCGGACACCCTCTCCTACGAGAAGATGCGGCAGCTTGTCGAGCACCCGCTCGCCAAAATCTACCTTTTCGTTTTGGTGGTGTTGCCACTCTACCACGCCGCCCACCGGATCCGGTTTTCCCTCTATGAGCTGGGGGTGCACGAGTTCCGCATATCGATGGGCGTGCTCTGCTACGGCGGCGCCTTGATAGGCACGGCGTTGACGGCCTACATTCTCACGAGCATGCTGTAGGCCCGACGCGGTGCGCCCGGCCTTCGCCACGAAGGTGGCTCTGGTGCAACTTAAGACCCTCGGTAAAGAAGCCATACCCCACGCCTTGGAGCGGGTCGAACGCTACCGGTTGCTCAACGAGCCGGCGGTTGCGGAAAGCATCTGTCAGGACATCCTCCAGGTAGATCCCGACCATCAGCAGGCGCTGGTGATGCTGATTCTGGTGACTACCGACCAGTTCGCCCACAACCCGGCTCTGGGGAACAACACGGCGCTTGCGCTGGTGCAGCGACTTGGGGCCGAGCACGACCGCGCCTATTACACCGGCATCGTCTACGAGCGCCAGGCCAAGGCCCGGCTGGTGCGGCAGTATCCCGGCGCCGGCTTCGATGCCTATGAGATGCTGGTGGAAGCGATGGGGTGGTTCGAGAAAGCGCTGGGACTGGAGAGCGCGGAGAGCCAGGATGCGGTGATGCGTTACAACAACTGCGTGCGGGTGATCGAGGCGCACGACCTGACCGCGCGGCCTCGCGAGCAGATCGAGCCAAGTCTCGAGTAGATCGGGTCTACGGTGACGGCCCTACTTCCGGAAGACCCCCCGCACGAATTCCCGATTCAGGAAGGCGATGTGCTCCACCGAGATCTCCTTGGGACACGAGGCCTCACAGGCGTACTCGTTGGTGCAGTTGCCGAAGCCCTCGGCGTCCATGGTGTTGAGCATCACCTTGGCTCGCTGCTTCCGCTCCGGCTGCCCCTGGGGCAGGACACCGAGGTGTTTGACCTTGGCGGAGACGAACAGCATCGCTGAGGCGTTCTTGCAGGAGGCGACGCAGGCGCCGCAGCCGATGCAGGCTGCCGCATCCATCGCCTCTTCGGCGACGTCCTTGGAGATCAGAATGGCGTTGGCGTCGGGGGGCGAGCCGGCGTTGACTGAGACGTAGCCGCCGCTGCAAATGATCCGGTCGAAGGCGGACCGGTCTACCACCAGGTCTTTGATCACCGGAAACGCGGTGGCGCGCCAGGGCTCGATGTAGATGTCGCTGCCATCCTCGAAGCTGCGCATGTAGACCTGGCAGGTGGTGGTGCCGGTGGTGGGCCCGTGGGCCTCGCCGTTGACGAAGAGGCCGCAAGAGCCGCAAATGCCCTCGCGGCAGTCGCTGTCGAAGGCGATTGGCTCCCGACCGGTGCGGGTCAGCTCCTCGTTGAGGATGTCGAGGACCTCGAGCAGGGACATCTCCGGACGGATGCGGGTAATCGGGTATTCCTCAAACTGGCCTGCGTCCTCTGGTCCGGACTGGCGCCAAATCTTGAGGGTGAAGGCCAGGCCGGTGGCACGGCGCTCCTCGTTCACTTGTAGCTCCTCTGGGTCAGGGCGACATTCTCGAAAACCAGCGGCTCCTTGTGGAAAATCGGCGTCTCGCCAACCCCGTTGAACTCCCAGGCGGCGACGTGGGAGAAGCGGTCGTCGTCGCGCAGGGCCTCGCCCTCGTCGCTCTGGTACTCCTCGCGAAAGTGGCCGCCGCAGGATTCGTTGCGGGTCAGCGCGTCGTGGACCATCAGTTCGCCGAATTCCAAAAAGTCGGCTACGCGCCCGGCGCGCTCCAGGGTCTGGTTCAACTCCCCCGGCGTCCCGGTGACGGTGACGTTTTGCCAGAACTCGTCGCGCAGAGCCGCGATCTTGCCCTTGGCCGCTTCCAGCCCTCCCGCGGTCCGGGACATGCCGCAATCGTCCCACAACATCAGTCCGAGTTCGCGGTGAAACTCGTCCACGGTGCGGTTGCCCTCTATGGCCAACAGCTTGTCGATGCGGTTGGTGGCAGCCTGCTCCATTTCCGCGAAGGCCTTGTGCGCGGTATCCTGTGTGCTGTGGGTGCGGCCCGCCAGGTAGCCGCCAATGGTGTAGGGAATGACGAAGTAGCCGTCTGCCAGCCCCTGCATAAGGGCGCTGGCACCGAGCCGGTTGGCGCCGTGGTCCGAGAAGTTGGCTTCGCCAAGCACAAAGAGACCAGGGACGTTGCTCATCAGGTCGTAGTCGACCCAGAGGCCGCCCATGGTGTAGTGCACGGCCGGGTAAATCTGCATCGGCACCCGATAGGGGTCTTCATTGGTGATCTCTTCGTACATCTGGAACAGGTTACCATATTTCTGCCGCACCACCGGTTCGCCGTCGCGCTTCAGGGCGTCGGCGAAGTCCAGGTATACGGCGCGGCCGGTCGTGCCGACACCGCGGCCTTCGTCGCATACTGCTTTGGCGGCGCGGGAGGCCACGTCCCTCGGCACCAGATTGCCGAAGCTGGGGTAGCGCCGCTCCAGGTAATAGTCACGCTCCTCCTCGGGAATCTGTGCCGGCAACCGCTGGTCGCCTCCCTCCTGCGGTACCCAGACGCGCCCGTCGTTGCGCAGGCTTTCGCTCATCAGAGTGAGCTTGGCCTGGTAGCTGCCCGACACCGGGATGCAGGTCGGGTGGATTTGGGTAAAGCAGGGATTGGCGAAAAGCGCTCCCTTGCGGTGGGCGCGCCAGGTGGCGGTGACGTTGCAGGCTTTGGCGTTGGTCGACAGGTAGAAGGCATTCCCGTAGCCGCCGGTGGCTAGCAGGACCGCGTCCGCAGCGTAGGACTCTAGCTGGCCGGTGACCAGGTTGCGGGCGACGATGCCGGAGGCATGGCCGTCAACCAGGACCAGCTCGAGCATCTCGCGACGCGGGTACAGGGTAACCTTGCCCGCCTCGACCTGGCGCATGAGCGAGCTGTAGGCGCCCAGTAACAATTGCTGGCCGGTCTGCCCACGGGCGTAGAAGGTGCGGGATACCTGGGCGCCGCCGAATGAACGGTTGGCCAGCATGCCCCCGTATTCACGGGCAAACGGCACGCCCTGAGCCACGCACTGGTCGATGATGTTGGTGCTGATCTGGGCCAGGCGGTAGACGTTGGCCTCTCGGGCCCGGTAGTCGCCACCCTTGATCGTGTCGTAGAACAGTCGGAAGACGCTGTCACCATCGTTCTGGTAGTTCTTGGCGGCGTTGATACCGCCTTGGGCGGCGATGCTGTGGGCCCGGCGGGGACTGTCCTGCAGGCAGAACGAGAGCACGTTGTAGCCCAGTTCGCCCAGCGTGGCCGCGGCCGAGGCACCGGCCAGTCCGGTACCCACCACGATAACGGTGTGGCGGCGTTTGTTTGCCGGGTTTACCAGCTTGAGCTCGAACTGGTGCTTTTCCCACTTGCTCTCCAGCGGTCCGCTGGGAATGTGCGCGTTCAATGCCATATCGTCGACTATCCCCGCAGGAAGGCCCACAGCGGGATCGCTCCGAAACCTCCTGCAATGATGACGGCCAGCACCGTGCTGGCGGCCCAGATGCGGCGTCCGGTGCCCAGGCCCAGCGTCTGAAAGGCGCTCTGCAACGCGTGCCAGAGATGGAAACCCAGGACGAGCATCGCCAGTGCGTAGCCGCTGGCGTAGATGGGCTGGGAGAACGTGTCCATGACTAGCTGGTACAACGTCCCGGTGCTGTGGTCGGCGTACTTGAAGGTGCGCAGGTGGGTGACGACGAAGACGAGGATGATCAGGCCGCTGAAGACCATCGAGCGCGAGGCCCAGCTGCGCCGGCCCAGGGCCCTTGTCTTCTTGTAGGCCTGCGGGCGGGCGCGGCGATTTGCGCGGGCGACGCTGATGCCGAAGTGGATGTGGAGCAAAAACGCCACCAGCAGCACCAGCTCGACGGGCACCAGCAGCGGATGTTCGGTGAGGAATTTCGAGTAGGCGTTGAACTGTTCCCCGCCGTCATCCCGAAACAGCAGGAAGTTGCCGGCCAGGTGGCCCAGGAGGAAGCCGTATACCATCATTCCGGTGACGGCCATTCCCACTTTTTTGCCGATCGAGGATGCCATGCGCCTGCCCGTTTAGTGCCGCTTCAGGGATGTTACGCCCGCACCGTGGCTCGACTACACACCGACGCGAGTGTATCAAATATTGGAAGAAACCACTATAGCGCAAGCGCAATCAGCGCCGTTGTTGCGAGGGGTGGCTACTGGCTGTGGCAGCCCGTCGGGGGCTTGTCACGATGCCCGGTTCGAGTAGTTTTTACACTATCTTGCACTACCGCCGATAACTCGACTCGACGGGAAACAGAGTATATATGAAGATACATGAATTCCAGGCCAAAGAGCTCCTGCGCCAGTACCGCGTGCCCGTACCCGAAGGCGGGGTGGCCCGCACCGTCGAAGAGGCGGAGGCGGTCGCTCGCGACCTGGGAGGCGCCGTGGTCGTCAAGGCTCAGATTCACGCCGGCGGGCGTGGCAAAGGGGGCGGCATCAAGGGGGCGGCCGACGCGGCCGTGGCCGCCCGGGTAGCCGGCGACATCCTCGGCATGCAGTTGGTCACGCACCAGACCGGGCCGGAGGGCCAGACGGTCAAGCAGGTGCTGGTGGAGGCGGCCAGCGATATCGACAACGAGTTTTACCTCGGCATTACCCTCGACCGTGCCCGGAGCAGGCTGGTGGTCATGGCCAGCAGCGAAGGGGGCGTCGAGATTGAGGAGGTGGCGGCCACCAGCCCCGAAAAGATCCTCAAAGAGACGGTGGAGCCCGGCGCCGGGCTCAGGCCGTTTCAGGCCAGTCGCCTGGCCTTCGGCCTCGGTTTCACCGGACGGCAGGTGCGGCAGGCCGCCGGTTTCATCCTCAGCCTGTTCGACGCGTTCCAGGCCGCCGACTGCGCGCTGGCCGAGATCAATCCGCTGGTGACCACCAAAGGCGGCGACCTGCTGGCGCTGGACGCCAAGATCAACCTGGACGACAACGCCCTGGGACGGCACAAGGACCTCGTCGAGCTGCGCGACCTGGACGAGGAGGACGCGCTCGAAGTCGAGGCGTCGAAGTACGACCTGAATTACATCAAGCTCGACGGCCAGATCGGCTGCATGGTCAACGGCGCCGGCCTGGCAATGGCGACGATGGACATAATCAAGCTGGCCGGCAGCGAGCCGGCCAACTTCCTGGACGTGGGCGGTGGTGCCAGCGCCGAGACCGTGGAGAATGGCTTCCGCATCCTGCTCTCCGACGCTAACGTCAAGGCAATCCTGATCAACATCTTCGGGGGCATCGTGCGCTGCGACCGGGTGGCCGAAGGGGTCATTCAGGCTCGGCACAACATCGAGGTGAACGTGCCCATCGTCGTGCGTCTCGCCGGTACCAACGCCGACGTTGCCGCCGAGATGCTCGGGAATTCAGGGCTGGATTTTACCGTGGGACATGGGCTGCAGGACGCGGCGGAGAAGGCTGTGGCGGCGATAGCATGAGGACGAGACGATGAGCATCTTGGTTGACGACAACACGCGGCTCCTGGTGCAGGGCATCACCGGTAGCGAGGGCTCCTTCCACACTCGCCAAATGATGGAATACGGCACCCAGGTGGTGGCCGGCGTGACCCCGGGAAAGGGGGGAGAGGATTTCGCCGGCGTGCCGGTTTTCAACACCGTCCGGGAGGGGGTCGAGGCCACTGGCGCCAACACCTCGGTCGTCTTCGTGCCTCCCGCCTTTGCCGGTGACGCCATCATGGAAGCGGCTGAAACTGGGCTCGCGGTGGTGGTCTGCATCTCCGAGGGAATCCCGACCGCTGACATGGTGCGCGCTTATGACTACCTGCGCGGGCGGCCCACCCGCCTGATCGGTCCCAACTGCCCGGGCATAATCTCCCCGGGCCAGTGCAAGATCGGCATCATGCCTGGGTTCATTCACAAGCCGGGCAACGTGGGAGTGATCTCCCGCAGTGGTACGTTGACCTATGAGGCGGTGGGTCAGCTCAGCGACCGCGGCATCGGCCAATCCACCTGCATCGGCATCGGCGGCGACCCGGTGATCGGCACGCGGTTCGTCGACGCGCTCGAACTGTTCAACGCCGACGCCAACACGCACGCGGTGGTAATGATCGGCGAGATCGGCGGCAGTGCCGAAGAGGAGGCTGCCGCCTACATCTCTGAGCACTTCACCAAGCCGGTGGTCGGGTTCATCGCTGGTCGCACCGCACCCCCGGGTCGGCGCATGGGCCACGCCGGTGCCATCATCGCCGGCGGCAAGGGAACGGCCGAGGAAAAGATGCGGGCCATGACTGAAGCCGGGGTTCACGTCTGCGAAAGCCCGGCCCAGATCGGGGCCACCCTGGCCGCCGCGATCGCCTAGGTGGGAAGGGCTGCGGTCCGCCCGCCAACAGCTGGCATCGGCAGCAAAGGCGGCTGGCGGCGGATCCACAATAGACCCAGTGCCGCGGCCAGGCTCAGCATGATCGCGCGCAGTAGCACGGCGTGCAGGTCGCCGGCCAGCGGCTCGATACCCCAGTAGACTTCCAGGTTGACTGCGGCAACCGACGTCAAATTGTTGGTCCAGTGTGCCACCATAGCCGGGTAAATGCTGTGGGTCCAGTAGACCAGCGCGGCGAGGAAAAGCCCGAACAGCATCAGTGCCGGCAGCTGCCAGGGGCGGAAATGGATGGCGGCAAACAGCAGTGCCGATCCCACGATCGCCACGCGTGGGCCCCGGTGCACCAGTAGCCCGGTGAAGACCAGGCCCCGGAACAGCAGCTCCTCGCCGATCCCGGGCGATACCACTACCGCGGCGGCGACGAGAATGCCCTGCCAGGCACTTCGTACGATCTGGATCTGCAGCATGCTCTGCTGCAGG